>TARA_B100000674_G_scaffold404859_1_pt1 | contig 15865 bp, 14 predicted proteins | sample TARA_B100000674 | Tara Oceans TARA_B100000674 (sample SAMEA2622759) | marine metagenome | biome: marine biome (ENVO:00000447); feature: surface water layer (ENVO:00002042); material: "saline water (ENVO:00002010), including plankton (ENVO:xxxxxxxx)" | depth 5 m
AACGCCAAGGACACCGGCATTCACTATTTCCCGATGAACGATCTCCGTCAGGGCATCGTGCACATCGTTGGCCCCGAAGAAGGCTTCACCCTTCCGGGCGTGACCATGGTTTGCGGTGACAGCCACACCTCGACCCACGGCGCATTTGGTGCGCTGGCGTTCGGTATCGGCACCTCGGAAGTTGAACACGTTCTGGCCACCCAGACGCTGGTTCAGAAACCGGCCAAGAACATGCTGGTCAAGGTCGAAGGCGATCTGCATCCGGGTGTGACCGCCAAGGACATCACCCTTGCGATCATCGGTCGCATCGGAACTGCTGGTGGTACCGGCTATGTCATCGAATATGCCGGCTCGGCCATTCGTTCGCTGTCGGTTGAAGGCCGCATGACGGTCTGCAACATGTCGATCGAAGGCGGCGCACGCGCCGGCCTGATCGCACCGGACGAAAAGACCTTTGAATATATCAAGGGCCGCCCGATGGCACCGAAGGGTGCCGCATACGAGCAGGCAGTTGAATACTGGAAGACCCTGCCGTCTGACGAAGGCGCTCATTACGACAAGATCATCGAAATTGATGCTGCCGACATCGTCCCGCAGGTCACTTGGGGCACCAGCCCGGAAGACGTCGTTCCGGTCACTGGTACCGTTCCCTACCCGACTGACGCCAAGGATGCCGGCAAGCAGAAGGCCATTGCCCGTTCGCTGGAATATATGGGTCTGACCGCAGGCACCCCGATCGAGGAAATCAAGATCGACCGCGTCTTTATCGGTTCTTGCACCAACGGTCGTATCGAAGACCTGCGTGCAGTTGCCGAAGTCGCCAAGGGCCGCAAGGTTTCCGAAACTGTCAATGCCATGATCGTTCCGGGCTCCGGCCTTGTGAAAGAACAGGCAGAAGCAGAAGGTCTCGACAAGATCTTCATCGAAGCAGGCTTTGACTGGCGTGAGCCGGGCTGCTCGATGTGTCTGGCGATGAACCCGGACCGTCTGGCCCCGGGCGAGCGTTGCGCTTCGACCTCGAACCGTAACTTCGAAGGCCGTCAGGGCCGTGGTGGTCGTACCCACCTCGTCAGCCCGGCCATGGCAGCTGCGGCTGCGATCACCGGTCATCTGACCGACATTCGCAAACTCGGTTAAGGAAGGTTCCCATGGCCGAACAGACACTCATCAATTTCCGCGAAAGCGCGCCTCGTCTGGGACGCGCACCGGTGCTTGAGCACCTCCTGCCGCAACTGACCGGTATCAACCTGCCGGACTTCGTTGCACAGGAACTCGACGCGACCGAAGAATTGATCGAAGCACTGGGTCTGGCCTGGGAAACTGGAAGCAAGGGATAAGACAATGGAAAAATTCACCAAGCTCACCGGTGTTGCAGCACCGCTGCCGATGATCAATGTCGATACCGACATGATCATTCCCAAACAGTTCCTCAAAACCATCAAACGCTCCGGCCTTGGCAAGAACCTGTTTGATGAAATGCGTTACGACGACAACGGCAACGAAATCCCGGATTTTGTTCTGAACAAACCGGCGTATCGCAATGCCCAGATCCTTGTATCGGGCGATAACTTCGGCTGTGGTTCTTCGCGTGAACACGCTCCGTGGTCGCTGCTTGATTTCGGCATTCGCTGCGTGATCGCACCGAGCTTTGCCGACATTTTCTATAACAACTGCTTCAAGAACGGCATCCTGCCGATCCGCTTGCCGCAGGAAGATGTCGACAAGCTGATGTCTGATGCCGAACGCGGTGCGAACGCCACTGTCACGATTGATCTTGAAAATCAGGAAATCACCGGTCCGGATGGCGGCTGCATCAAGTTTGAAGTCGAAGAATTCCGCAAGCATTGCCTGCTCAACGGCCTCGACGATATCGGCCTGACCCTGCAGAAGGGCGACGCCATCAATGATTTCGAAGCTAAGCGCGCTGCCTCGCAGCCCTGGCTTTCGCTGTAATTGCAAAACGGGCGGCAAACATCGGTTTGTCGCCCGTTTTCTGATCGTTACGGGGTGAGCGACCCCAAGAATATGGGAAGGAAGCATTTATGAGCACCACCAAAAAAGTACTGATGCTGCCGGGCGACGGCATTGGCCCGGAAGTCATGCGTCAGGTTCAGCGCGTCATGGACTGGATGGCGAAAAAGCGCAGCGTGAATTTCGAAATCACCGAAGGTCTGATCGGCGGCGCATCCATCGATGCCCACAACAACCCGCTGACCGACGAAACGCTGGCTGATGCCATGGCGGCTGATGCGGTTCTGCTCGGTGCTGTTGGTGGTCCTAAATGGGACGACATGCCGTTCGACATCAAACCGGAACGCGGTCTTCTTAAAATCCGTAAGGAAATGGGCCTGTTTGCCAACCTGCGTCCGGCACTGGTGTTTGATGCGCTGGTTGGTGCATCGACGCTGAAAGAAGACGTGGTCAAGGGTCTGGATATCATGATCCTGCGTGAGCTGACCGGTGGCATCTATTTCGGTCAACCGCGCGGCATCGAAGAACGCGACGGTGTCCGTCACGGCTTCAACACCCTGGTTTATTCCGAGCCGGAAGTCGAACGCATCGCACGCGTTGCCTTTGACATGGCCATGAAACGCGACAAGCGCCTGTGCTCTGTCGATAAGGCCAACGTTCTGGAATCCACCGTTCTGTGGCGTGAAGTTGTCGAACGTGTTGCCAAGGACTTCCCGGAAGTCGAACTGAGCCACATGTATGTCGATAACGCGTCCATGCAGCTGGTGCGTAACCCGAAACAGTTCGACGTGATGGTCACCACCAACATGTTTGGCGACATTCTGTCGGACTGTGCCGCCATGCTGACCGGATCTCTTGGCATGCTGCCATCCGCATCCCTTGGTGCTGCCGATGATAATGGTGCCCGCAAAGCACTTTACGAGCCGGTACACGGTTCGGCACCGGACATTGCTGGTCAGGACATCGCCAACCCGCTGGCAACCATCCTGTCATTCGCGATGATGCTGCGTTACTCGTTCGACATGGGCGATGATGCCACCCTGATCGAAGACGCAGTTCAGAACGTCCTTAAGGGCGGGCTTCGTACCGGCGACATCATGCAGCCGGGCATGGCCAAGGTCTCGACCACCGTCATGGGTGAGTCGCTGATCAACGAACTCGACAAGCTCGTCTGATCGTTCTTTACGATCCCGAATATGAAAAGGCCGGATCGAAATCCGGCCTTTTTGCGTTAAAGCGCAATTTCATTGGCATCGGCCAGAACCGCTGAAAACAATGCCAGCTTGTCCGGGTTGCGATGGACAAACAAATCAACAATCTGCCCGTCGCGTTCAGTCGCACTGATCGCGGTCGTCACAATCCCGTCCTCAACCATCAGAAGCCAGCATGCATCAGCAAGGGTGATGGCAAACACCCGCTCATCCGGGCTGCGCTTGCCCCAGACACCGATGAAGAAGCGCGAAACATGATCCGGTCCAAACAGCGGATTGGCTGTCGCCAGTGCCTTGCCGCCACCATCGGAATGCAAAATCACATCCGGGGCCAGAAGATCCAGCAACCGACCAACATCACTGGTCCCGATGGCCGTAACAAATGCATCCAACCGGTCGCGATCGCACGCTGTCCCATCCGGTTCCGGCGTCGCATCACGGTCACTCTCGCGCTGCATCTTGCGGCGCGCACGAAACAGGATCTGGCGGGTATTGTTCGGCGTGCGTTCGATCAGGGGCGCGATGTCATCATGCATCCACTCGAAAACCTCATGCAGCACAAGTGCCACCCGCTCGATCGGTGCCAAGCGTTCGAGCATCAACATGTAAGCCTGGCCAAGGCCATCACGCTCGATCAGTTCGGCTTCGGCTTTGGGTTGTTCGGGCGGCAACCACGGTTCAGGCAACCAGTGACCGACATAATTCTCGCGCTGACGGCGGGCGGATTTCAACACATCAAGGCAGATGTTGCTGCACACCCGCACAAGCCACCCTGTGGCGTCTTGAATCGTGTCCTGATCCTGATTGCGCCAGCGCAGCCAGACATCCTGAACCGCGTCTTCGGCATCGGCATGACTGCCCAGCATGCGATAGGCAAGGGCTGTAAGCCGTCCGCGATGTTGTTCAAAAATACGATCTGCCAAGGATGTCCCACCAAACGCGTGAAGCGACACGGGCAAATCCCGTATCGCTGTGTGTGTCTGATTGTAGGGGCTTTTCCCAGCCCCGTCAGGAAGCTTGCGAAGATTATGCAAATTCATGCTGCGCAATGCCCAACCGGTTCCATGCATTCATCGTGGCAATGATGCAGGTCAGCTCGGAAATCTCCGCCTCTTCGAAATGATCCAGAAGCATGCGATGGCATTTCGAAATCGTGACCTGGCATTCTGCCCGGGTCAGGCATTCGGCCCAGACCAGTGCAGCACGCTCGGCCGCACTAAACCCGTCCGCACTTTGCCAAACCGGCAGCATCGCCAGTTTGATCGGATCACCGCCATGTTTGGCAAAGCTGTCTGAATGCATCCGCACGCAATAGGCACAGCCATTGATCTGCGACACCCGGCATTCAATAAGGTCACGCAACACAGGTTCAATCAGCGGCGCGTCGCCAAGCTCTGTGGCAACGGCCAACTGGGCCTGAAACAGTTTCGGGCTGACTTCGTGAAAGGCAAAACGGGTCATGATAATTCTCCTTGGTGGCACGAGGAATAGCGGAGGAAAACTCCCCTCTGCCAACAAGGACGAAATACGGGCGGCCCGCGTTACACGACCCGCCCGCAAAGTTCGAAATTTATAAATTCAGGGGTCTTTTAAGCTCAGACCATGCCCGCATCTTCAAGCGCGCGGACGACATTGTCATGCATCACCCATGTCCAGTCTTCGCCATCGCTTTGCGTGCCATCGGCAAGGGTAAAGATCGCTGCCAAATAGTCACTGACATCGGTTTTGCACATTGGCAAACCTGCGGCTGTTGCGATCTTGGCGGCAAGGCGACCGTATTTCTTGTTACCGATCCGGCAGCCGAAATGCCCGACCGTTTCGGCCAGTTTCAGACCGGTAATCTTCCGCCCCGGTGCATTGGCATGCGCGCGCAGCATATCGCGTTCGCAGCTCGACATTTCAATTTCGGCCAAGGCGCGGACATAGTCCTCTGGCCGGCCGATATGCGGGGCGAGGTTGGCGTTATCTTGTGTCTGATGGTCGGCGTCATCCCAGGTGATCACTTTAAGCATGTCGTTTCCTCCCGACAAAATGACCGGCCTATCGATTTTGATCGTCTCTTTTCACATCTGTCGTGCCGGTCCATCACGCGATGTGGCTTGGTTTGAAGGCACGTTTGCGACTGCTTTGGTTTGATTTTGATTTGCAGTCATGCTGCAGCTTTCACCGCAGCAATTTCGAGCACCGCATTATTTGATATGGGAAGCGGTACGCGTAAAACAAACAGGGCGGGAAACCGTCGTTCCCCGCCCTGTATCCTTAGGCATATTCAAAGCCCGGCTTGGTAAAGACAAACTGGCCTACCCGCATGCCACCGCCGCCCTCGGCATCATCAAAGGCATTGATGCAACCCGCCAGATAGAATTCCCACATGCGTTTGAATTCATCGTCATATTTTTCCGGGTCCAGATCATCGGCCACCTCGCGGAAACGATCCCGCCAAGCAATCAGGGTCTGGGCATAGTTCCGCCCGGGATGGAAATGCGATGCTTCCACCGTCAGGTTGGCATGCTCGGCCGCCTCGACCACTTCATGCACCGCCGGGATATAACCGCCCGGGAAGATGTATTTGTCGATCCAGGGGGATGTGAATTCCGCGCGTGGCTTGATGATCGTATGGATCACTGCACGCCCGCCGGCCTTGAGAAGCTCGCCCACCTTTTCAAAATAGGTTTTGAACTGATGGCGACCGACATGCTCGAACATACCGACTGAGACCACCCGGTCATACTTCCCGGCATTAGCATCGGCAAACAGGCGATAATCCAGCAGATGGTAATCAAGCCCCGCCTTCATGTTCGCACCCATCTCGGCGCGTTTTTCCTGCGCCCAGTTAAACTGCTCGGTCGAAAGCGTGATGCCATGCACCTCGGCCCCGGTTTCCCGGTGGATAAAGCGGCTTAACCCGCCCCAGCCACAGCCGATATCAACCACCCTGAGGCCCGGTTCATTGATCTTGAGACGCTGGGTCGTCAGGCTCATTTTACGGTGCTGGGCTTCTTCAAGGGTGTGCGCCCCGTCATCCCAGAAGGCACATGAATATTGCATCTCCGGATCAAGGAACCGGGTGTAAAGATCATTGCCGATATCATAGTGATGACGCACACGGTGCGACGCCGCCCGGACAGATGTAAACTGCCCGATCTGGAATTTCAGCGCCTGCAGCTTTTCAATAAAGCTGCCAAATCCGCTGGTCGAATGGCCGCCTTCAAAATTAAGACGCAAGACCCTGATCAGGTCCTCCATCTCGCATTTCACAAGATTGAAGCCGCCATGCATGAAGGCCTCGCCAAAGCCCGGGTCGGGGCTCAGTGCCATTTTAAGTGTGTTGGTCCAGTCCGGGACAGTCATGCCCGCCCGTGGGTCTGTCCCGTCCCCCAGCACGATTTCGTGCTTATCATCCACGCGAAAAACCAAAGTCCCGCGTGTGACATGTTCCCGAAAGAAATCGAGAACCTTTTTCTGTGTCCAATCCAAAGTCATCGGGTACGTCATTGGCCGTCCTTTTTGCAAAAGTCGGAATAGTGATCGCCCCATATGCAGCGTTACTGCATATCTGCATCTAACCTTTGATCAGGAACGTTTTGGCTGGTCGTCCGGAAAAGTCGTCAGGTGGTGGCACGGGTGGCGCCAACGCCCGCCAGGTAGAAAGTCAGAAATCAACCTGGCAAATGCAAAACGATTCTGATTTCAGGTTCCATGCAAGAACCCCTGTAATAATTCTGCCAGATTTTTCAACAATCTCAAGTAGTAATCATTATCGCCTTTCCAACGATACGCTTGCGCAATCGCCCAGAAACCCTTACATGTCGCCCCAGATTATCAGACATTATTCACAGGCCAGCGCGCGCATTGCCGCGGCCTGACAGACTGAAAAGAGGCACCTTGATGGGCTATAAAATCGCCGTTGTCGGCGCGACCGGAAATGTCGGGCGCGAGATGCTCAACACCCTTGCCGAACGCAAATTCCCGGCAGACGAAATCTTTGCACTGGCCTCGTCGAAATCAATCGGCCGCACGGTTTCCTATGGCGAAGATGACGACCTGTCGGTGTCCGATGCCGCAACCTTTGATTTTTCCAAGGCCGACATTGCGCTGTTTTCTGCTGGTGGCGAAACCGCCAAGAAACTTGCCCCCAAGGCAGCCGCTGCTGGCTGTGTCGTGATCGACAATTCCAGCTACTGGCGTATGGAGCCGGGTGTGCCGTTGGTCGTGCCCGAAGTAAACCCCGAAGCGCTTTCGGGTTATGGCAAGAAAAACATCATTGCCAACCCGAACTGCTCGACCATCCAGATGGTGCTGGCCCTTAAGCCGCTCCATGACATGGCCGAAATCAAACGTATTGTCGTATCGACCTATCAGTCGGTATCGGGTGCCGGGCGTGCCGCCATGGACGAGCTGTTTAACCAGACGCGCGGCATCTATGTGAACGACCCGCCCAAGAAAGAAGAATTCACCAAGCAGATCGCCTTTAACGTCATCCCGCATATCGACAGCTTCATGGATGATGGCGCGACCCGCGAAGAATGGAAAATGACGGTCGAAACCCGCAAGATCCTTGCCCCGGAAATCGCCGTCCACGCAACCTGTGTCCGCGTTCCGGTCTTTGTCGGCCACGGCGAAGCGGTCAATATCGAGTTTGAAAAACCGATCACGGTTGAAGACGCTCGCAAGGCAATGAAGGACTTCCCGGGTGTTTCCGTCGTCGATTACCGTCAGGACGAAGGTTATGTCACCCCGCAGGAAGTCCAGGGCGAAGACAATGTCTTTGTCTCGCGCGTGCGCAAGGACCCGACGGTCGAGAACGGCCTGTCGCTTTGGTGCGTTGGCGATAACCTGCGCAAGGGTGCCGCACTCAATGCCGTGCAGATCGCCGAAAAACTCATCGCCGATTTCCTGCCGAAGAAATAAGCGATCATTTGATCCCTTCATCGATTTGAAACCAGAACCCGCCCATCATTGGGCGGGTTTTGTCGTTCCGTATCCCGGCAAGATGCTGGTCAGACGCAGCAAAAGGCGCTAGGGAAAAAGAACACGACATTTCAAAAGCAAAAAACACCCGGCGTCCTTGCGGCGGCGGATCAAAAAAATCTGGGGAATCGGATGGTCAAACGCACACGTAAGGAAGCGGCCCGCCTGGATGAAGCAGCCCGTGCTGGCTGGCTTTATTATTGTGCTGGCAATACGCAGGATGAAATCGCCCACAAGCTTGGCGTGTCGCGCCCAACCGCACAGCGTCTGGTGTCAGCCGCAGTCAGCGAAGGGCTGGTAAAGGTTCGCCTCGATCATCCGATTGCCCATTGCATGGAACTGGGCAAGGCGATCTGCGAAACATACGGCATTGCCAGTTGCGATGTGGTCCCGACCGATCCTGCTGCCCCCGATGCAATGTTTGGTATGGCGCAGGCAGCCGCCAACTATCTTGAACGTGCGCTGCATTCAACCGACCCGCAAATCATCGCACTCGGTACGGGTCGTGCCATGCGTGCCATGGTCGATGAGATCGGGCGCATTGATGCCCATCATCACAAGATCGTCTCGCTGGTGGGTACAATTGCCCATGATGGCGCCGCCAGTTTCTATGACGCGGTCACCGACCTTGCCGATCGCACGCGTGCGCCGCACTATCCGCTGCCGATCCCGGTCATCATTGCCGATCCGCAAATGCGCGAACGCATGCAAAATCAGCCGCCGATGGACAATATTCTCAAGCTCGCGCGTGAGGCCGATATCCGCTTTATCGGGGTTGGGCATCTTGGCGATGATGCACCGCTTCATATTGATGGCTTTATCTCGAAAGACGAACTGGTCTCGCTGCGCGACAGCGGCGGCATTGGCGAGGTGATCAGTTGGTCCTTTGATCAGGACGGCAATATCCTTGATCATCCGGTCAACCATTGTGTCACCAGCGCACCTGCGCTGCAGCCCGCAACCAACACCATTGCAGTCGCCAAGGGCGCAAAAAAGGTCGCAGCGATTCGGGGTGCGATGCGCGGTAAACTGATTTCAACTCTCATTACCGATGAAGCCACTGCCGAAAGTTTGCTGCGCTAGCACGTGGCGGTTTTGCACATGGTTCGAATACCTTTACGCCCTGACAGCCCCGCTGCCGGGGCGTTTCTTTGTGCGCCGCAAAAACGATTTTGTTTGACAAGACATAGTGAAATTGAGTGAATGCTCATCACCTGAACAAATGATCAACATGAGCAGCCGAAGTTGCTCAGCGGGTAAATAGTCCTTTGGGAGGAAATATGAAACGCGTAATGGGAGCAGCGCTGTGTGCGTTGCTGGCTGGCGGTATCGCACACGCCAATGCCGAAACGAAACTGACCATCGCAACCGTCAACAACGGTGACATGATCCGCATGCAGAAGCTGACGGATGATTTCACCTCCAAGAACCCCGACATTTCCCTTGAGTGGGTTACGCTCGAGGAAAACACCCTGCGTCAGCGCGTCACCACCGACATCGCCACCAAGGGCGGTCAGTATGACGTCATGACCATCGGCACCTACGAAGTTCCGATTTGGGCTGAAAAAGGCTGGCTCGCACCGCTTGATAATCTTGGTTCCGACTATGACGTCGATGACCTGATGCCCGCGATCCGCTCCGCTGTTTCGAACGATGGCAATCTTTATGCTGCACCGTTCTACGGCGAAAGCTCGATGATGATGTACCGCACCGACCTGTTCGAAGAAGCGGGCATTGAAATCAACGGTCGCCTGACCTGGGACCAGACCCTTGAGATCGCCAAGAAACTCCACAAGCCTGACGAAGGCGTGTACGGCATCTGCCTGCGCGGCAAGGCCGGCTGGGGTGAGAACATGGCGCTGATCTCGACCATGGGCAACGCCTATGGCGCACGCTGGTTCGACGAAGAATGGAAACCGACCTTCGATGGCGACGCATGGAAAGATGCGCTCGAGATGTATACCAACATCCTTGGTAACTACGGTCCTCCGGGCGCGACTTCGAACGGATTTAACGAAAACCTTTCGCTGTTCAACTCCGGCAAATGCGGCATGTGGATTGACGCCACCGTTGCAGCATCCTTTGTCACCAACCCGAAAGAATCCAAAGTTGCAGACAAGGTCGGCTTCACCGAAGCACCGTGCGCTGTAACCTGCACCGGTGCCAACTGGCTCTGGGCTTGGAACCTTGGCATTCCGATGGGCTCGCAGAAAGTAGAAGCCGCACAGAAGTTCATCTCTTGGGCAACTTCGAAAGCTTATCTGGAACTCGTTGCTTCCAAGGAAGGCTGGGCAAACGTACCGCCGGGCACCCGTATGTCGCTTTATGAAAACCCGAAATATCTCGAAGCGGCACCGTTCGCAGACGAGACCCTTCTGGCGATCGACAGCGCAGACCCGATCAACTCGACCCTGGAACCGAAGCCTTATGTTGGCGTTCAGTTCGCTGCAATCCCTGAATTCCAGGGCATCGGCACCACGGTTGGTCAGCAGTTCTCCGCAGCCCTTGCCGGTCAGATGAGCGTTGAGCAGGCCCTGTCGGCTGCACAATCCTCCACCGATCGCACCATGCGCAAGGCTGGTTACTACTGATACACTTCCCAGACCGGAATTCTTTACCTGATTGGAATTCCGGTCTGCACCTCCTTAACCTGAGAGAAACTTGGGTGGTGGTTGCAAAACGCACCGCCCTTTTTTTCCCTTAAGGGCAAGGACAAAACGTAATTTCGGGGAGCACATCATGTCGACACGGGCCTCGACCCTTACCGGGCGCATCATGTCCGCACCGTCGATCATCGTCCTGTTCTTGTGGATGGCCGTCCCGCTGGGCATGACGATTTACTTCTCCTTCCTGCGCTACAACCTGTTGTCGCCAGGTATGGAAGAGTGGATCGGAACACTTAACTACGAATTCTTCCTGACAGATCCGGCATTCTTCGCGTCCCTCGCCAACACCCTGTTGCTGGTCGGATCTGTTCTGGTCATCACCGTGGTGGGTGGCATTCTGCTGGGCCTGATGCTTGATCAGCCGATCTTTGGCCGCGGCATCCTGCGCCTGCTGGTGATCGCACCGTTCTTCATCATGCCGACCGTGAACGCGCTGGTGTGGAAAAACCTTTTGATGGATCCGGTGTCAGGCATGTTTGCCTGGATCGCAAGCCTGTTTGGCCTGCCCGCGATCGACTGGTTTACCAATGCACCGCTGACCTCGATCATCATCATGGTGTCCTGGCAATGGTTGCCCTTTGCTGTGCTCATCCTTCTGACCGCGCTGCAGTCGCTTGACCGCGATCAGAAAGAAGCCGCCCAGATGGACGGTGCCGGGCCGATCTCGATCTTCTTCTATATCACCTTGCCGCACCTGAGCCGTGCGATCACGGTGGTTGTCCTGATCGAAACCATTTTCCTGCTGACCGTCTTTGCCGAAATCTTTGTCACCACTGGTGGTGGCCCGGGTCTGGCAACGACCAACATCGCCTTCCTCGTCTATACGCAGGCGCTGTTGCAGTTCGATGTGGGTGGTGCTTCTGCTGGCGGCATTGTTGCGGTCATTCTGGCCAATATCGTGGCGATCTTCCTGATCCGCCTTATCGGCAAGAACCTGGATAATTAGGGGCCACGACATGGAAAAAAAACAAACACCCCTTGGCTATGTCAGCTTCTCGGTCTTTGCGTGGATTGTGGGTCTTCTGATCTTCTTCCCGATCTTCTGGATGGTGCTGACCAGCTTTAAGAGCGAACTCGAAGCGGTTTCCATCCCGCCGAGCTTCATCTCCTTTGACTGGACGCTCGAAAACTATGCCGAGGTCCAGGAACGCTCGAACTATTTCAAGTTCGCCATGAACTCGGTGATCCTCGCGGTCGGTTCAACCCTTGTCGGTCTGGTCTTTGCGGTCACCTGTGCCTGGGCGATGGCGTTTAATCCGACCAAGCGGACCAAGGATGCGCTGCTCTGGATGCTCTCGACCAAGATGATGCCGCCGGTCGGCGTTCTGGTCCCGATCTATCTGATGTTCCGCGATTGGGGACTGCTTGATACCCGCTTTGGTCTGATCATGGTTCTGTTCCTCATGAACCTGCCGATCATGGTCTGGATGCTCTACACCTACTTCAAGGAAATCCCGACCGACATTCTCGAAGCGGCCCGCATGGATGGCGCAACCCTGCCCAAGGAAATCATCTTTGTGCTGTTGCCCATGGCGGTTCCGGGCATTGCATCGACCATGCTGCTCAATGTGATCCTGGCATGGAACGAAGCCTTCTGGACGCTCAACCTGACAACGTCTGATGCAGCCCCGCTGACAGCTTTCATCGCCTCCTATTCAAGCCCCGAGGGCCTGTTCTGGGCGAAGCTTTCAGCCGCATCGACGCTCGCGGTTGCTCCAATTCTCGTGATTGGCTGGTTCTCTCAGAAACAGCTGGTTCGTGGTCTGACATTCGGCGCGGTCAAGTAACCGCAGCCTGATAGAAATCTGGAAGAAGGAACACCAAAATGGGTGCTATCCGACTGGAGAAAGTCAAGAAAACCTTCGGCACACTGGACGTCATTCCCGGTGTCGATCTTGATATCAATGACGGCGAGTTCGTTGTCTTTGTCGGCCCGTCGGGCTGTGGCAAATCAACGCTTCTGCGATTGATTGCAGGCCTCGAAGACGTCACCGACGGCAAAATCCTGATTAACGGAACCGACGTCGCAAACGAGGCCCCGGCCAAACGCGGCCTGTCCATGGTCTTTCAGTCCTATGCGCTCTATCCGCATATGACGGTCTATAACAACATTGCCTTCGGCCTGAAAATGGCCGGCGAAAGCAAGGAAGTTATCGAAGAGAAAGTCCAGTCTGCGGCCAAGATCCTGAACCTGACCGACTATCTCGAACGCCGCCCAAGCGCGCTTTCAGGTGGTCAGCGTCAGCGTGTCGCAATCGGTCGTGCGATTGTCCGCAATCCGGCTGCCTTCCTGTTTGACGAACCGCTTTCCAACCTTGATGCGGCCCTTCGTGTGAATATGCGGCTTGAAATCACCGGTCTGCATCAGGAACTCAAAACCACCATGATCTACGTGACCCACGATCAGGTCGAAGCCATGACCATGGCCGACAAGATTGTGGTTCTTCAGGCTGGCCGCGTTGAGCAGGTCGGCAAACCGATGGACCTTTATAACAGCCCGGCAAACAAGTTTGTCGCGGGCTTCATCGGGTCACCGAAAATGAACTTCCTGGGCGGGGAGCTTGCACAAAAACACAGCTGCCACGAAATCGGCATTCGCCCGGAACATGTCGCCGTTAGCACGGAAAACGGGGAAATCCCCGCAACGGTCAAAATCGCCGAGCATCTCGGTGCAGAAACCTATCTGCATGTCGAGGCCGACGGTTATGGCCCGATGACAGTCCGTGCGACCGGCGAAGTTCCGCTGGGCGAACATGACAAAATTTTCCTGACCCCGGAACAGGATCGCATCCATCGCTTTGATGCCCACGGGCTGGCTTTGGGCAATTCCTGATACGTGCATGAACCGGATCGCAATGTCCCACACGCATTACGGTCCCGTCTTACCAACCAAGTTAATTGTGAGTCCAAAATGTACCTGAAAAAGTTCGACCTTACCGGCCGTCGGGCCTATGTCACCGGCGGCGGTCGCGCCATCGGCCTTTCCTGCTGCGAAGCCCTCGCCGAAGCAGGCGCACATGTCATCATCGGCGACATCAGTGACGGCGTTGCCGAAGAAGGCCGCGATTACCTGAAATCCAAAGGCTATTCGGCTGACATCGACATCATGGATGTCACCAACACCGATCAGGTCCGCGACAGCGCCGAAAAGATGGCCAAACAGGGCGGCGTTGATATTCTTGTCAACAATGCCGGTATCGCACGCTCCGAAACGCCGGCCGAAACCGTGACCGACGAACATTGGCTCAATGTCATTGATGTCAACCTCAACGGCACCTTCTGGTGCTGCCGTGAATTCGGCAAGCAGATGCTGGCCAAGAAAAATGGCGTCATCGTCAATGTCGGTTCCATGTCGGGCTTCATCGTGAACAAGCCGCAGGAGCAGGCCTATTACAACGCGTCCAAGGCCGCCGTGCATCACCTGACCAAATCGCTTGCCGCCGAGTGGGGCGCACGTGGTGTCCGCGTCAATGCGGTTGCACCGACCTATATCGCAACCCCGCTTAACGAGTTCGTGAAATCCAAGCCGGAAATGTATGACGCCTGGATCAATGGCACCCCGATGGCCCGTCTGGGCCTGACCGAAGAAATCGGTTCGGTCGTGCTGTTCCTTGCGTCAGACGCTTCCAGCTTGATGACCGGGTCCATCGTTCTGGCAGATGGGGGTTACACCTGCTGGTAAGGCCAGGTGCAACAATAATGACCACAATGTCCTGAAGCTTTTGTGGTCAGCCAGAATGACGGATAGACGGGGCGCGGATGTGGGACCTGCGCCCCGTTTACCTTATCGCCACACTGGCGAGGTACTTGGAAAAATTGTTAGCGGGCATGACTTCGACCCCGTCCAGTCCCAAGAAAACCGAAAGCCGCACAAGGTTTTCCATCAGCGGCCCGGCCACGTCCCCGGCCTTGGCATGGTCTTCCAGATGCGCACTTTGCACCCGAAGCACCCCGGCCTGCCGATCCGATTTCAAATCGACCCGCGCAACAAATTCGCCATTTAACATGAACGGCAAAACGTAATAGCCGTATTCGCGTTTCTCGGCCGGCACATAAATCTCGATCCGATAGGTAAAACCGAATATCCGCTCCACCCGGTCACGTTCCCACATCACCGGGTCAAACGGCACCATCAGGCAAGTCGGCTTGGCGCGCGACCTCGGATTGACCTTCGGGCACAAATAGCCCGGCTGTTTCCAGCCTTCAACATCGGCCCGCAACAACCGGCCTTCTTCGACAAGGCGCACCAGACAGGCCTTGGTTTCATCGGTTGGCAGGCGGAAATATTTGCGCAGATCAATCTCGGCAGCCACCCCCATGGCGGCAATCCCCTGACAGATCAAATCACACATCGCGTCCTGCCGATCCCGGTCGGGTTCGTGGGCCGCATCGCAGATAATGCGATGGGGCAGATCATATTCGCGCTCGAAACTGCTGCGCCGTTTGCGCGCCATGACCTGACCGCTCCAGAACAGATATTCCATCGCGGTCTTGGTATTTGACCAACCCCACCATTTCTCGCTGCTACGGTCCTCTGTTTCCAGTGAACTGGCGGCAACCGCCCCTTCACGATCAATATGGCGCAGGATGTTATCAATCAGATCAGGCTGCTCTCGCTGAACCCGTGCGATATTGCCCCAGGTCCCCAAGCCCTGCTCGGCATCGCGCATCCGCCAACGATAAAGATGATAATCCTCAACCGGGATCATCGATGCTTCATGCCCCCAATATTCAAACAGCTTGCGCTGCCGGGCATTCCCCCAGACCATTTCATCAAGCAATTTCGGGTCATAAACGCCCAACCGGGAAAAGATCGGCATGTAATGTGCGCGCGTCAGAACATTGACACTATCGACCTGCAACATGTTGGTCGCCCGGATGGTTTTCAAAATCCGGCGCTTGCTCACATCCCGGTCGGGATTGGCATCAAATCCCTGCCCGACAAGGGCAAGATTGCGCGCCTGTTTGGCGGAAATCGAAACGGCGGGCGATGGCATGGCGGCACTGTCAATTGGCATTGGGGTACACTTGGAATGTCGAATAAAA
>TARA_B100000674_G_scaffold464514_1_pt1 | contig 15861 bp, 9 predicted proteins | sample TARA_B100000674 | Tara Oceans TARA_B100000674 (sample SAMEA2622759) | marine metagenome | biome: marine biome (ENVO:00000447); feature: surface water layer (ENVO:00002042); material: "saline water (ENVO:00002010), including plankton (ENVO:xxxxxxxx)" | depth 5 m
GCGCGCACGCCGTCGCCGCCTCACCGACGCGTCGCTCGAGCGCGCGAAACGTCGCGCGAAGCGTCTCCTCGCGAATCGCGCGATCGTCCACGGCGCGCGCGCGCGCGTCGTCGGCGCCTCGCGATGACGCGCGCGACGGATGAATTAATTTTTCGTCCATCGAACGCGCGCGTTCGTTCGCTCGACGACGAGTCGCGGTGACCGCGCGACGCGTCGATGGATGCGGCGTTGACTGCCGCAGTTCACGGCTCGACCGCATGACGACGACGACGACGTCTGCCCGCGAGGACGACGACGACGACGACGACGACGACGCGGGCGAGAGAGAGTTGGCGAAAAAAGTCGCGCGCGTTCGCGACCGGTTCGCGGACGTGCTCGCGGACGGCGCGCGCGTGGAGATCGCGCCGTCGGACGCGCGCGAGTTTCGGAGTCGATGTCGATTTCAACTCGTGCGCGACGACGACGGGGGCGTGCGACACGCGATGTGGGAATCGGGAGCGCCGACGCTGCGGGTGGATGATTTCGAGACGGCGGTGCGCGGGATTCGACGCGCGATGCGCGCGGTACCGAGAGCGGTGCGAGAGGGGCGGTTGGACGAGGGACTCGAGGCGGCGCATTACCTCGCGAGCGCGCACGAAGACAAAGTGCTGTGTACGCTCGTGTACTCGACACCGATCGATGAGGAGACGTGGGTGCGAGAGGCGAGACGCGTGCTGGAGACGGACGCGTCCATGGGGGGAATAGAGCTCATGGGTCGGAGTAAGGGGGTCGCGGCGAAGACGCACCGCGACTACGTCGTCGAGTCGTACGCGTTAGCCGACGGGACGCGTCTGACGTATAAACACGTCGAGGGATCTTTTTCGAACCCGAATCGAAAGATAACGATCGCCACGATGGAATTTTTGCGGGATTGCGCGAGGGAGATTCGAAAGGCAGAGGGGAGGCCGCTTCGGTTGTTGGAGCTGTATTGCGGCAACGGAAATCATTCCTGCGCGCTCGCTGGCGTCTTCGAACGCGTCGTCGCGGTTGAGATCGACGCCAAGCTCGTGCGCGCGGCGAGTGAGAGCTGTGCGATGAACGGAGTGACGAATGTGGAGATCGTGCTCGCGGATTCGCAAAATTTCGCCAAGAGGATGTTGCGCGGGAAATTTAACGACGCGGCGGGAAACGCATTGCGCGCGGAAGATTTCGACGTCGCCCTCGTCGACCCCCCGCGCGCTGGTCTCGACGACGACACGCTCGAGTTGGTGGGAGGCAAGTTCAAGCACATCTTGTACGTCTCGTGCGGACCGGATAATTTGTTGAAAAACATCGAGCAAGGCATGCGCGAGCACACGTGTAAACGATTCGCTATTCTCGATCACTTCGCGCGCACGAAACACATCGAGGTTGCGGTGTACATGCGACGCGATACGGTCGATTGATTTGTATTCTATATAGTACTACGTAGTAGGAATGGTCATTCGCTGATCACCCCTGATCCATGTCCCCTTGCGCGACGCCCGTTTCGTACGCGTTCGATTTGTGTTTCGGTTGAAACTTGAAACCCTCTGGCGGCGGGCCGAGAAGCATCGTGGATATCTTCACCCAATCTTCCGCGTTCGGGCTCGCCATGAGCGTCTCGAGGTCGTCGCGTCCGACGAACGCCGGCGGACGTTGCGTCATGGACACATCGCCAAAGGCGCGGTCGACGAGACCGATCGGCGTGTAGCGATAGGTGAAGGACATCCATTCGAGCAAGTATTTGCGCGTCTGTTCGACACCCAGGGTATCACTTCCCCAGTGTTCCAATCCGTACGATGCGAACGATTTGAAAATGTCGAATCGCTCGCTCGACGAGATGTCCCAATCGCGCCTCTCTTTGATCTCCGTGAATAACCACGGCTTGATGAGCGCGCCTCTCGCGAGCATGCACGTGTCCACCGCGTGCTCCTCCAAATGCGTGTAGTAATCCTTCTGGTTGTAAACGTCTCCGTTTCCGATCAACGGTACCGAGCTCACCTCTTTGGTGAGTTTGATGTACTCCCAGTCCGCTAAACTTCTATATCTCTGCGCTCGCGTGCGTCCGTGAAGCGTCATGGCCGCCGCGCCCCACTCTGCGACTTTGGGCGAGATGGTGTGCGCCACGCGCGCCTTTTCGTTGTACGCGATCCTCGTCTTAAAAGTGAGAGAACACTTGTTGAGCACAGCGCTCGCTGCCCGAATGACGTGCGCCATCTTTTTCGGTTTCTCGAGCATCATCGATCCATAACCTTTTTGGCAAATCATATCGATGGGACATCCCATGTTGATGTCGATGAAATCCACGTCGATGTTTTCCTCGAGCAATTGACAGCACCTCGTCACTGAATCGGGATACCCGCCGCATATTTGAACACCGAATATGTCTTCGCTCGTATGCCTGCGAAGCAACGCCCACTCGCCTTGTTGTCCCTGAAGCAAATTCGTCGCGAGCGCCATTTCGCCGCACGTCACGTCGGCGCCGAGCGTCTTACACAAACGCCTGAACGGCAAATTTCCAACCGTCGTCAGAGGCGCGAGATACAATTTATCCTTGAAATCGATCTGCTTCTTTTCGCACGGTCGCGTCTTCGTGAACGCGCCCGTGTCCGTGCACTCGTCGTCCTTCTTTGCGCGTTTCGCCGCGCTCTCCCCCGCGTCGTCGCCGCCGGCGTCATCACCGCCACCATCCTCCGTCTTCTGCCCCAACACATCTCGCACGATGGTATTCGCGCGAGAAAAATCGTACGTCTTCTTTCTCAGACGCTTCATCACGTCTCGGTCGAAAAAATTCATCTCCGCGACGACGGTTTTCGGCGGTTCCAGCGCCACCGTCTCGCCCTCCGCCTCCTTCGCGTTCCCATCGTGCGAGCCGAGATACCGACACTTGACGCCGTACGGACATCCACCCTCTCTGTTGACGAACGTGCACGTCCCCGGTAAATCCGGCGCCTTGCTCTTCACGTACGCGTCGACGTCGTGCGAAAATTTACACTTTTCCTCCCCGAACGCGCACGCGCCCCTCAAAAAGTCGTGACACACTCGCACCTCGCGCGCCCCACCGTCGCGTCGATCGCGATTCTCTCTCTTGTATCTCTTCGTGAATCCACCGAAGGTGCCGCGCGGACGTCCCTCCTCGGCGTCGTCCCGCGCGGGCGCGCGCGGCGGCGGCGCCGAGAGAAACTCTCGTCTGACGACGACGGAGCCGGCGTCGAAGAGCTCGCGCGCGGTCGGAGGCGTCCAAGACGACGGGGTCGTCGGCGTCGACGTCGTCGGCGCGTCGTCGGTCGGCGTCGACGTCGTCATGGCGCGTCGACGAGTGCGTCGGATGGCGCGTCGCTTTACATGATGAATTACGCGCCTCGGATTACGTGCGATGCATTACTTCCGACGGAAACGACGCGGGCGTCGAGACCGCGCGTCGAAGGGCATGGTATCGTTCGCGTCGTCTCCTCCCTCTCGCGTCTCGTCCTCGTCGTCGTTCTCATGAAAGGCGACGCGCGCGCGGGACGCGTCTTCTTCGCGACGGCGCTTCGGTCTCCTCGCCTTGGCCGCCGCCTCTCGTGAAAACCGAGGTCGCGGCGTCGCGTCTCGCGATGACGTCTCCGCGCGCGCATTCGGCGTGTTCGGCCGCTCGTCTCGCGCGTTTTTCGACAGTTCTTCACCGGCGAGTTCCGGTTCCGTCGCCGGGACGCCAACCGTCGGCGCGTCGTCGCCCAAATCATATCTCGTATACTTCTCCGGATGCGCCAGGTGATGCGGCACCGCGCGCGAGCTCGATTCTCCCCCCGTTCGCTCGAACGCACCGCGCATCACCGCGCGCGCGTCGTCTCCCATCGCCGCCGCGTCCGCCGCGTCGAAGTCGTCCTCGCGCTCGAGCGCGCGACACCGCCCGACGCTCGCTCGAAGACGCCTCATCCGTCGCGCGTCGTCGTCCTCGTCCTCGTCCGATTCTAAGCAATCTATATCATCGTCGATAGCGCGACGTCCCGTCCCATAGTCGCCATCGTCGTCGTCGTCGTCGTCCTCGTCGTCGTCGTCGCCCGCCGTTCCCATTCGCACCACCGCCTCGTCCCTCGGTCGCCACGCCTCGTTCGATCCCTCTCTCCCCGCTCGCGCGAACCCCTCGACGTCACCCCTCGACGTCTTCGTCGACGGTCGCCGTCCCACCTCGGCGAACACCGCGTCCACGCGCGCGTGAAACGCCTCGTACCGCGTCGTGACGACACCGATGGATGACGTCTTCTTCTTCTTCTCGTCGTCGTCGTTCGCGATGGGCGCCCGCGCGTCGCGCGCGTCGCGAGAGACGGTCGAGTGTGTCGTCTTTCCCATCCCTCGCGCTCGATCGCGCGACGATCGGTCTCGACCGACCGACGCGCGCGCGAGAGATGATCTCGCGCGGTGGTTACTTTTCGGCGCGCAATTCTGCGATCGCCTCCGGAACGCCCTTCGCGCTCGCATCGATCCCGAAACGCGCTTCACGCATGCTCACATCGACGAACACGTTGTCCACGACCGTTCGCGCGACGCCGCGCCGAGCGTCGAGACGATCCGCGCGCGCGATCGCGACGCGCGCATCGCGAGATGATGATCGTCGTGCTGACTCGACATCGAAATCATCGATTCTGATCGCGTCGTCTCTGGCGCTCGTGATGAGTCTCGCGCCTCCCGCGCACGCGTTTTCGTTCGGGAAGAAGTCCGCGCCGCCGCCGCCGCCGCCGCCCGCGGCGGAGGCGCCCGAGGCGCCCGAGGAGAAGGCGCCGTCGGGGATCTCGTCGAGCGCCAAGTCGTACCAATTGAGCGGCGACGTCGGCGTCGAGTACGAAGCGGCGACGAATCAGACGTATAACGTGCGGGATAAGTACGCGAAGAAAACGCCGAAGCAGTACAAGAAGTTTGAGCGGAAGGAGCGCGAGGAGGCGGCGCCGAGGCCGAAAAAGGCGAGCGGTGGCGGCGGATTTTCTCTGCCGAGTTTCAGTTTGCCGAGCTTTGACATGCCGGCCATTCCCGATTTCGGCGGCGGGGACGAGGCGCCGGCCGAGGAGTGAGCGGGACGGGAAGTCGCGGAACGCGAGAGTTGACGCGAAGACGTCGACCCGCGGACAAGACTATACGAGCCACATCGAAACCAGAGCTCGTAAAAATAATAACGACGACCGAGATCGCGAGAGACGCACTCGCGCACGACGCGCGTTTTGTAAATAATGCGTAACAATACTGTATCCACGCGGTTTCGGACGCATCGCTCGCGACGCGTGTTCATTTTTTCACGCGGCGCTCGAGCTCGAAACGCGCGGAGGACGCGGCGCGCCGCACAACGCCCCTCGCGCCGGCGCACACATGGGCGGCGGACGCGGCCGCGGACGCGGCGGTCGCTCGAACACGTGGCATCGCGACGGCGGTGGACGCGGTGGACGCGGAAACGGTCCCGTGGGCGTGCGCAGACGAGACTTGTTACAGGAGGACCTGCACACCGAGCGTCCGCTCTGGGCGCTCTCGTGTTACGGCCCCAAGGGCGAACAACCCAATCTTCTCGGCGGGGACACGTCGTTCGAGGAATTGCGATGTTCGGCGTACGCCACCGCGCGCGCGGGGTCGGACCCGCGCGCGGTGGACGCGCGGGCGAGAGAGTTCGTGGAGGCCAAGACCGGGGACATCAAATCCATCCTCGCGTTTCCCGAACACCAACTGAAGATGGTTTTAGACAAGGTGGAGCGAGGGGAGATGGCGCCCGCGGGAGCGAATCGCGTGATAGATGGTGCGCCGATCGTGGGCGCGGGTGGTGCGCTCGGAGGGGGGGCGGGCGCGACGATGGGCGGCGGGTTCGCGCCGACGCCGGGGACGACTGGGAACCTGAACGCGGGCGCGAGCCCGTTTCAACCGAACACGGGCGGAGGCGGTGGGTTCGCTGGGAGCGGTGGGTTCACTGGGAGCGTTGGGGCCCTCGGGGGCGGTGGGTTCGCGCCCGCGTTGGCGCAACCGGTGGCGTCGAACGCGGGGAGTTTTGGCTCGACGCCACCGAGTCCGTTCAACGGAGGCGCGACCGCGCTCGCGCCTCTCGCGCCGGACCCGAACGTGCCGAATTCAGAGGCTTGGTGCGCGCTGTCGTTCGGTGTGGGGAACATTCCGGATGATCCACCGCCGGTGGCGTATATACGCTGAAATGTGCTTGTTGTTACAGTGCATCGTTGTACATCATTACTTCATTCTTTGTTGTCATTTACTCACTCTGCGCCGACAAGCGGTTGCGCGCTCACCGAGCGCATCATCGAGTGATCTTTGTCCGACTCCCCAGTTTCGACTTCCGCGGCTTTCAACGCTAATTCGCGTTTTCTTTGCTCTCGAGCCTGCTTCGCGATCGACCGGCGCTGCATTCGTATCATGCTCTCGAATTCGTACGTCAGACGGTAGTCGTGCTGGTGCACCCACTGCAATTCCGTGTCGTGAAATACGAGCACTCTAACGTCACCGACCGCTCGCGCGGATGTCCATGCGGCGAGAACGACATCATCGGCGCTCTCTTCGAGGTTTCGAAGCTCGCCGACGAAGTTCCCGACGCGACGAACGCCCACAACGACGCCGTCTCGAGTGAGCGTGCACTCGCCCGAGATGATGATGAAAAACTCGACAGATGGGTCGCCTTGGCGGGTGATGTACTCACCATCCTTGAATCGTCGCTCGGGAGGTTGGTTGGAAATCGAAATAAGCGAGTCGAGACGCGAGTGCATGCTGTACAAGCGATCCGACGTGTGCGAAGATTGACCGGTGAACCACTCATGTTCGAGCGCCTGCGCAGCCGTCAATCTATGTTTCGGTCGTGAATCGAGAAGACCCTCGATCAAGTCCTTCGCCACCTCGCTGACGCCTTTCCACGCTTCCGTTTCAAAGTCCAAGTCGCACTCGATGATCTGTTCGTACAGTTCGTCGTCGTCGTCGTCGTCGAACGGCCACGTATTCGTGAGCAAAACGTGCATGGCGACGCCCAGCGCCCATACATCCACTCCTTGTCCGTACACTCCGGCGAGAAGCGCTTCCGGAGAGATGTATGACAACGTTCCACACACGTGCTGCGCCTTTTGACGTGCGTTCAAGGCCTTCGCCAAGCCGAAATCGACCACGCTCAAAGAGTTTAAATTTCCCTTCTCCGCAAAGACAAAGTTTTCCAGTTTTAAATCTCTGTGAATGACACCTTTACTGTGCATGAACGCGACGGCGTCCAACATCGACATCATCAACGTCTTAACGTCGTCTTCGGGTATCGCACCTCGCTCGTTGACCCAATCGTCCAGCTCTTCACCCTGTAAACAGTCCATGACGACGTGGACTACTTCGTCGTTTTGCTCAGTGAAGAATTCGCGAATCGTCACAATGTTCGGGTGCGTGGAGAGCTGCTGCATCATCACGAGCTCGCGTTTGACGCCGTGTAGCGTCATTGTCTGTGGTCCATCTTCTTCATCTGAAGATGAGGACGAGGAGTCGTCGCCATCTTCCTCGTCGCTCTCCGCGCCCATTCCTTGCACGCGGAGCGTCTTCACCGCGACAATGTCACCCGTCGCGCGATGCTTCGCCTTACGGACGACGGCGAATCCGCCCGAACCAATTTCTTCTAACAAATCGTATTTTTCGAGGAACGGCATGTAGTCGTGCACCAAACCGACCGGTCGGACGAAGCGCGACGTGTCGAGGTCGCCCAAACCTCCCGGCGCCGAAAACATTCGTTTCAATCCGAGTTTATTCTTCGTCACACCCTCCGGTTTGTGGTCGATGCGCTTGTGGAAGAAGTGTGCGATCTGGTGTCGCGCCAGTCCGTTCGAAAGCTCACCCTTGGCGTCGAAACCCTGCGCGCGCGGACCCAGTTTCAGATTGGTCTGCAAGGCGTGCGCTCGCAATCCGTTCCACCCAGCATTGATTTGTTTCGTCGCGCTGCCCATTCTCGTCAATCCGGACGGTTTACGGCCCGTGCTCATGTCTTGCATCTGCTTCAGAAGTGGCGCAGGTGACGCGCTCCTCGATCCGGAAGGCGATGCGCTGTTCGAGCGACTCGTCGCTCTCGCCAGGGCGGCGAGATCGGGCGCGCTATCCAGTCGAAGCAACTGTTTGTGACCTTGCGCTGCCTTCCCACCGAACGCCGTAGTTTTCACGGACGCCCACGCGCTGAGACCCGTGGGCAACAAACCCGCGCGCTTCGCACCCTCGATTAGTTCAGCGAACACTTCTGGCGCTTTCGGAACGTCCATTGAGATGTCCTTGAGCGACGTTGCAGTGCGCGCGAACCCCTTGGCCATTTGGCTCCCGTTCACGAACGAACTCCTCCCGAGATATTTCAAGAGATCAGTCACCTTTTCGACAACGTTTGGTGTCAACACCGATTGCACGATTGCCAGATTCAGCGCTGTTCTCACCAATTCGTGGTGATAAAACGGCACGTTCAACCGACGCAATCTGCGCTCCGCCTCGGCACCGTCCCTCGCCATCAAATACTCATCGATGATGTCCCGCATCTGCACCTTGACGCCCGACGCACTGTACCCCTCGGATCCACCCCACGCCTGACGCACGCGAGCTTCTCCACCCACCTCCTCCAGCTTCCACTTTGCCTTTTTAGCCGCGTCTCGGCCCTCGCCGTATCCGTCCCGCGAACACGCCGTCTCCAGATACGTCACCGACACCACCTCATCCGCCACCGCGCGCGCCAGAAACACCACGCACTCATCGACGGCGTCTGGAAAATCTAATTTAATATCCGCAATCTCCGCCAACACCCGATCGAACCCGCGTTCGAAATCATCCGAGTCGAGCGTCCCGCTCGCCCGCAGCGTCGCCATGGCGTTCGCGCACATCTCCCGCTCTCTCGCCCCTCGATCGAGCGCGCTCGCGATCATGCGCTTAACGACCTGCGCCTCCATCCCACACTTCCCCTCCGTCGTCCCCGCGCCGCCACCGTGCGCCTGAATCGCCTCCCGCACCTGCAGCTCAAACTCCTCCACGCTACAGTGCGAGAAAAACTCGCGCGTCATCGTCTCCACCGCGCGCTTAAACGCGAGCTCCTGTCCCGCGTAGTACCTCCCCCGCGCCCGCCACGCGTTCATCTCCCCCTCCGCCCACCACCGCGCGCGACTCACGCGCCGCGCGTCGCCCGGTGGCGCGACGCACGCGCCGCGCGTCATCCGTTCCCTCGCGCATGCATTCGTCGATTCAGAGCCCCTAAACCCTACAGCATCGTCGATCCCCGCCCCGTACAACGCCGTGTACCGCCACCGCGTGCGTACTGTGGGGGCTTCTCGGTCCATGATTGAAACGAAAGTTCGATTCGAAAGACGACGACACGCGTCGACATTCTGGCGCGCGCGCGTCGCCCCGCGATGGACGAATCGACGCCGTTGATCGGGCGGCGACGGGAAGGGAGACGCGGCGCGCGCGGCGCGCTCGTCGTCGGCGCGCTCGCGTGCGCGTGCGGAACGCTCGTGGCGTTGGCGAATTGCCCGCACCTGGTGTCGACACTCTCACGGGCGATTGGTGTTGGAGACGCGGACGGCGCGGGTGCGCGCGGGGTGAACGCGGTCTTCGCGCGCCTCGGTGCGGTGTGGGGACGCGATGATTCTGATTACGTGTACACGTCGCTCGAACGTGATTTACTGCGCCCTCACGAAGACGACGATGAAATCGAAGACGAAATCGACGAAATTGACGCCGACGCGAAGGACGGAAAGGTTGCCGAACACACTTCGACAGACCAACTGCACGGTCGAGGAAACGAAGGCTTGGCAAAGGTCGCAACTCTGGGCGAGCCCGCACTTCCGACCGATTTGCCGCCGTCACGCGCGTTGGCGACGCTCGACGAGATTGAAGCTGTTTTACTGGGCAACTGGCGAAAGTGGACGCGCTTGGACGTCGTGCGCGGACGCGCTGAACTGGAAACCGTGCGAGATAAACTCGCTGCTCTCGTTGGTGATGACGTGAATGAAACAACTGTCGCCAACTCTGCCGCAGAGGTGACAAACGAGACGTCGTTTATTTCTTGCGAGGCTGAACAACTCGTACGTGAAATCCTGAGTGAGTACGGCGGCGCACCCAAACTTCTACTCCCAAAATTGTTGCGCTTCATTTTCCACGACGCGGTTGACGAGAACAACTTATTAATCCAAAAGGATGGACGCTATGTACCGTTTAGGGCACCAACTGGCTCGATTTACGGCGGTTTGGACCTTTGCCTTTACTCTCCCCTGACGCATGGAACGTCTGGGAAACCAGACCCTGGGCATAACAGAAATGTTCGAATGAACCGCGAGGTTATCAAATTGTGTGACGCTGTCTGTAAAGATTTGAATACTGGTTTATGTGAACTGCAGAATGATAAACCTAAACGGTGCTATACGGACATGTTAGCGTTTAGTTCCATAATCGTTCTGGAGAAGCACTCAAAGCTTAGTGCCCCATCTTCAATGGTTTGGGGAAGGCGAGGCGGTGAGTGTGGCAACAGCATCGTTACACCATTTACCAAAAGCAGGGAGAAGCTTGAATCCTACGTTGGAAAACCTGCGCTGAACTTTGCGCCGGCGCTTCATGCCATGGACGATCCCGGCACCTTCTCGAGAGTCTTTGCAAAACTTGGATTTACGCCTTCAGAGCACGTCGCGTTGATGGGAGCTCACAGTGTGGGTAAAATTTCACCATGCGCGAGTGGACTCAACGGTATCGAAAAAGGTAACTTTTGCCCGATGAAGAAGCGATATGATCCACCCATCGAGATAGGGAATGAATCCCCACAGTGCCAGCCACAAAAACACGTTCAGGGCAACTGTTGGAAACCCTCTGGACCGAAGTCTTATGCCACTCCGTATTACTACTTCTTTCGTGGTGGGAGAACAGGGTACAAGACCGGCTTCGCCGACGGTGGGGTTTGGGATCACACGCCTGATTCGCTTGACAATCAGTATTACAAGTTGATGTACGACGAAGACTATGGGGGACGCACTAAGTGTTGCGGGGGAAAGAACCAACATGGTTGCCATCGGCGTGGGCAACCAGTCGACAGGGAAACTGGGAGAAAACTCCCTTTTTCCTCATTATGCAACATAAATTGGTGCCGCTCAGACCGCAAAGGTAGGACACACATGAAGTCTACAAAAGCTTGGGTCGAACCCAGACATTCGCTCTTAAAATTGCCCTACTTTCGCGGAACCATCGTGAAAATGATAAGACTTGCCGGTGATTGGGCTCTTCTCGGGAACAATGAAACACAATCGATTCTGAAGCGTTATGCAGAAGATGAAAACGAATTCCATTCCAATTTTGCGGTGGCCTGGGATAAGGTGTTACGGAAGGGGTACTTCCTTGACGAGCTGAAAACGTGTTCGAACGTGTCAGGACCGAAAGATGCGCAACTTCTTACTCGCCTAAGGGAGTACCAAGCTGCACTGTCGGCCAAACGCGCCAAACGCGTGGCCAAAAATGCACGACGCGCCGGGGTCGAAGCCGAAAGTTCTGACCAAACATCGAATCTTGGAGATCAAAGTTCACACAACAAACTTGGACAACAAAGTTCAGCACAAGAAGATGCAACCACAGATAAAACACTGCAAGTTGCAACGGCAACCATGGATAATGCGAAGTACGACGACGGGCTTGACACTGCAACGAACGCATCGGATCTCGAGCAAGTTGTACCAAAGTCAATTTCAACGACCATTCAACATTGTGATAAGTTCAATGTGCTTGGTCTCGTCAAACACATCCGGTCAGAGATACAGAAGCTCCCTCGAGATACTACACCTCTTGCGATAGGGCAAGAGCTCACTGCGGCGAGAGACGTAGTCATGGGACAAAACGTACAGATGAGCGAGCCGACGCCTGCGCCTGCGCCCACACCTACGCCGACGCCTGCGCCTGCGCCTGCGCCTGCGCCTGCGCCTGCGCCCACACCCGCACCTTCGCCAGGAGTGGAGCAAAGCGACGAGTCCAGCAACGAAGATGGAGGTGACGCGAAAATCTACAGCTTGGAGCACGCAGGCGCACGGTGCGTAGGGCTGCCTCGTGCCACGCGAGTGAAGCGAACGCGCAGTGTGGAGGAGTGTGCTGAGTTGGTGAAAAAACGTGGGCACCTCCACTTTGCCTTCCTCCGCAACGCCGTGTGCTTGGAGCAGCCAAAACCGTGGAGCAAATGTCGTCGCATTCGCAAGGGCCGATTTGATCTTTACAAGATCAAAGCAGAGCCTGCGCCTCCTGCGCCTCCGCCTGCGCCTCCTGCGCCTCCTACGCCGTCTACGTGGTCGTCTACGTGGTCGTCTACACCTTCCACTTACAGTTACAGTGCAGCGACATGCAAGCGCGATCGTGGCAAGTTCGTTGATGGGAAATGCTGGCATATGGCTACGACTGACACATCTTGTGAAGAGACATGTGCTGACAAAAATCTTCAATATGATGAGGGCACGCACCTGGGCTCGCCGAAGAACCCTGAGACCTGGGACAAGTGTGTGGCTGTCGCCCAGATGTTTAAAAAGCAGGCAAGGACGAATGGGCCAGCGATCGGCGGGGGTGGTGGCTGTGGCTGTTCAGTCTTTAAGATTCCTGCTTACGGTACGAATGATGCAGTTCGCCTGAGTGGCGCCAATACTACGAGCCCCGAGTGTTGGAGGATGGGCCCAATCCAAGCACGTCTCTGCGCATGCAAACCAGCATCAGCTGTTGGCGCAAGTTGCACCTCTTCCTCAAGCTGCTTGAACGCTTATTGTAAGTCAGGCGTTTGCACGAGTTTTTTGGCCCAGAACAGTGCATGCACCGAGCACGCTTCGTGCGTGACAGGCTATTGCTCACCAACGGAACGTAAATGCACGACGGTGTCATGGAAGTCACAAAAAGGCGCGTATGCCAAAAAGTACTATAACGCTGGTAAAAAGAAATTCAGGGTTATGCCAAAACAGAAGAACGTACCTGATTGGGAGGCGATGACGACGTTTCCAAAGGGTTTTTGTATCGGAAATGACAGCGCCGGTTGCTTGATAGCACGCGGTGTCAACCGCCAGAAGACGATTCAAAAAGCCAAACAGCGTTGTGCGTCGTCTGAGGAATGCGTGGCTGTTTGGTGTTGCGCAACAGGATGTCCAGCCACGACGTGTCATGCAGTCAAGACTAGAACTCCAAATTACGCGGCGAACGATTGCCCGCTCTTTCCTGGAAGCTTCCGCGAGACCAAATACCCGGCTACGTTCTATACTAAAGACACGGAGGGCGCTCAAGTACACGAGTCACCGCGAAACATCGTGACGGAAGCGGACATTGCTGCGAGTGCCGATGAAGGGGAAAACATGTACAGTCGGATAAAAGGAGGGAAAAGAAGGAAGGTAGACGCAAAGCAATGCCCCTTACAAAAATTGAAAGCGCGCACCTTGGACGAGTGCGCTGAGATGGTGAGGGAACACGGAAGCCTTCACTTTGCCTTCGGACGGAAAACGTGCTTGTTGGCCAAACAACCGTGGAGCGAATGCGAGACGAGCCGGGGCAGGTATGATCTTTTTCAAATCGACGAACACGCACGCGACGACGATGAAGATTGAGTCCCAAGAAATGAAATCCTTTACAAGTTTACAAGAAATGAAATCCTTTTACAACAATTTTTGATCACGCACACCTCCGACGTCGTTCCCTCCCGCGCGCGCGACCGACCGTGGGCGTCGCCCGACGGATGGCGCCACATCGCGACGCGTTCGAGACGACGACCGCACGCATGGGCATCTTCGACGACGTCTTCGGCGCGCGCGCGCGACGCGCGGGCGGAACGAACGCGACGACAGCGACGAACGCGTCGTCGCTCTTCGCGTCCTCGTCCAAGTTTCGCGCGGAGATCGAGGGAGCTGGGGCGCGCGCGCGACGACCGAGCGCGACGACGGCGCGCGCGACGACGACGGGCAAGCGTCGACGACCGAGCCATGACGACGACGACGGTCGAGCGTCGTCGAGCGAGGAGGAGGACGAGGAGGAGGATGTCCGAGCGGTGGCGGCTGTGGGAAAGTCCGACGACGAATCGACCGGCGACGACGGCGACGACGACAGCGACAGCGACGGAAAGGCGCCGAAAGCAACGCCTCGGGGGTCGGGGTACCGCGATCGCGACGACGCGGCCGAGGCGGATGCGCTCGCGAGGACGGTGTTCGTGGGGAACGTACCGGCGCGCGCCAAGTCGAAAAAGTTGAAGGCGGCGTTTTCGGCGCACGGGAGAGTGGTGAGCGTGCGCATGCGTAACGTGCCGGTGGAGGCGGAGGGAAACGAACCGAGAAAGGTGAAGGTACTGAAGAAGAGGTTGAACGCCGAGCGTGGGAACGCGACGGCGTTCGTGGTGTTCGCGGAGGCGTCGTCGGCGAAGAAGGCGTGCGAGGCGTTGAACATGAAGGAGTTTGAGGGACGGCACATTCGCGTAGATTTGGCGGGGAAACCGTCCATCGTGCAGAGTGAGGTGGTGTATGATCACGCGAGAAGCGTGTTTTTGGGACATTTGCCGTTCACGGTGGATGACGAGGACGTGATTCGGTTGTTTAACAAGAATAAAGAGTATCCCGAGTTGAGAAGGAGCGTCGAGGCGGTGCGCATCGTGCGCGATAGAAAGACCACCCTGGGGAAGGGTATCGGGTTCGTATTGTTCAAGACGAAAGAACAGGCGCGCACGGCGTTGTTACTCGACGGAACCAAGCTCGGTGATCGAGAGATTCGCGTGAGCAAGGCCGCGCGCTCCAAGGCGCCGAAACCCGGCGCTGCGTCCAAAGCGAGAGCAGAACCCAAGGCGTTGTCGGGGGCCGAACGTAGGAATCCAAAACTTCGCGCGGGCGAAGAAGGCGAGTCGAAATCGCGCGGTACGAACTCGTGGGAAGGCTCGCGATCGAGACCGGGTGGGAAGTCTCAAAAGACGGCGCATCGTCGAGGCGAGGCCCGTCCCGTGCCCGGCGGCGGCGGTAAGCCCAACACGAAAAAGGGCATCGCCAAGCAAGCGAAGCGCACGGGCAAACGTCCCGCCGTCGCCGCTCGTAAAGCGAAGGCGAAGGCGTCCGCAGCGTCCGGTCGCGCATAGTTTTCCTTTAGCGAATCTCGCGTTTACGTATTACAACTGCGAGTAGTTTCTTGTTCCCTCTTCCCCATTTTTTCGTCTCATTCCTCCTTCTTCTCTTCGATCGCGGCCGGCGCTTCCGTAGATTCACCCTCTTCCTCTTGAAGCTCATCCTTGAACTCCTGCGCGTCGATCAACGAACGGTTTCAGTCAGTAACGCGCGTCGAGATACTTCATCGCCGTCCCGACGACGAACACCATCCAATCGCCTTCGCCTTCGCCTTCGCCTTCGCCTCGCGCACCTTTGCCGCCTCTTGAAAACTCTTCACCGTCTTCCCCAAACTCTTCCCGAGCTCGGGAATCTTCTGCGGACCGAACAACACCGCGGCGACGCCACCGATGACGACGATTTCCGGCAAACCCAATCCGAACAACCCGTTCGACACCACGCGCGCGCGTCGACGCGCGGGCATCGCCAGCGGTCGCCGGAGCGTCGAACGCTCGTTCATCGACCGCCGCGTCATCGCGCGCGCGGGCGCATCGCGCGTCGCGGGCGCACGAACCGCGAACATGTCGAGGTGTGACGATTGATCGATCGATCGATCGGGTCGACGTGTCCCAACGAATGAGGGGTCGTGACTCATCGACGACGCGTTCGCCCCACTCGCACGCGCGCGAGACGGCGCGCGCCGCGCGAGCGTCGCGCGCGAGGTCGTCGACAACGCTCGTCGTCGTCTCGCCTCGCCGCATCGCGCGCCGATCGCCGCGGTGAGGCCTCGGGCGCGGTCGCGCGCGATGCGGTGCGAGGACGCGCAGGGACTCAA
>TARA_B100000674_G_scaffold455924_1_pt1 | contig 15831 bp, 18 predicted proteins | sample TARA_B100000674 | Tara Oceans TARA_B100000674 (sample SAMEA2622759) | marine metagenome | biome: marine biome (ENVO:00000447); feature: surface water layer (ENVO:00002042); material: "saline water (ENVO:00002010), including plankton (ENVO:xxxxxxxx)" | depth 5 m
GGTAGAAATGTCGTTCCGCACTGCCAGCCATAGCTGGTCGGAGGGTCATATTTCCCCTACCGCCTATTGTGTCGGAAAGGAAGATGTGAAAATCGCCTTCTTGGCGCCGCTTGAGGATGCGCCGCGAGCACAAAAGCGCGGTATCGGCAGTGTGTGTCCCGCGAAGGGTCGAAACGACTGAAGGAGTGTGGTTTCCCTCATGTGGCCGTGCTGGGTGACCCTGCGTATTACGGGCGTTTCGGGTTTAAGCGGGAAAACGTGGTCAAAACGCTTTACGACCTGTTAGCCAAATGGAAAACTGCCCAGTAATGGACAGAGTGGACGGATGATTTTGGTGCTCTGGAGGGCCAGCTTGAGGTTCCCGTGGTGTGGCAGAGACTGGCAGAGGGGGGGGGATGTTTGCAGAACCACGATTGGTATACATCACGGCCGCGGACGCTGAGGAGGCGACGAAGATCGCTCGGGCGCTGGTAGAGGAGCGCTTGGCGGCTTGCGCAAACATTCTCAATCCGATGAGGTCGGTATTTCGCTGGGAAGGCGAGATTCAGGAAGGATCTGAGACGGTCCTGATCGTTAAGACAACGGCCGACCGGGTCGCTGCGCTTACAGATCGGGTGATGATTTTACACTCATACGATTGCCCCTGTGTCGCGGCGATTCCGATCGACGCGGGTAATTCGGCATTTCTTGAATGGATCGCGGCGGAAACGGCCGCCTGAGCTAGTGGTGGTCCTCCGGCCGGTCGCATGGATTCCTCTGCAGCGCAGAAGGTCTGTGACAGCATCGCAATAGTCCGGATCGGCCACCAATGGGTCGACGTCGATATCGTCATGCGTTCCCGGCAGGTCCCGAGGAAGAACGCGTTTGTGCATTCCATATGCCTAAATAGGTGGCTAAATGATCGCATTCTGATATTCAAGACTGGCTACAATTGGGCACAATATAAAGGCTTAAAAAGGACTTTAAGCATTGTTTTTAAGGCAAAAAATCCAGTGCGATCTGAAGCGTGGCGCGGTAAACTGCCGCCGGTTCCCGGAAAGATAAAATGACAAAAACTTCCCCAAACACCGGTACCGGCGGCGGCCTTGCGCTGCTTTTTGCCAATGTAGCGCATTTCTACAGCCACATGATGATGCTGGTGTATCCAACAGTCGTCATCGCGCTGGAAGCCGCGTTTGACCGACCCTTCGGCGAGTTACTGTCGCTGTCATTTGTCGGGTTTGTGCTTTACGGCGTTGCTGCGCTCCCTGCGGGCTGGCTCGGCGATAGGTGGAGCGCACCAGGAATGCTTGCGGTGTTCTTTATCGGTACTGGAGCAGCCGGCATAGCGGCAGGGTTTGCGTCCGGGCCTTTAGGCATTGCCATTGCGCTCGGAGTCATCGGGCTGTTTTCGTCGATCTATCATCCGGTCGGCACCGCCTGGGTCGTTGCCAACGCGAAAGCAAGGGGCAAGGCGCTGGGGATCAACGGCGTTTTCGGGACCGCCGGAATTGCCGCCACTCCCCTGCTAGCGGGTGCGCTGACGGCGATGTTTGGGTGGCGTTATGCGTTTATTGTGCCTGGTGCGGTGATCCTGGTAACAGGGATCGCGTTTCTATTTGTAGTGAAGTCGATGTCGTCGACTGGAGTGACGGCTACGGGCTCGGGCGATCCGATTATCGACCGATCCCAGGCAGTCCGCGGGCTCGTGATTTTGGCGGTCACGGTGCTCTGCGTCGGTTTGCTGGCACAGGCCACAACGGTTGGCATGCCCAAGATTTTTGCGGTACGGGCGCCGGGAGTGGTCGATTGGGCAGGACTGATCGGCGCTGGGGGGCTGGCGTCAGTGGCGCTGGCCATCGGCGCGCTGGGTCAACTGGCGGGGGGCTGGCTGGCCGACCGGTACCGGCTGACCCTGGTCTATCCTCTTGTCTACGTGGCGTTGATACCGGTTGCGCTTCTGGCCGGCAGCCTGTCCGGGCTGCCGCTTGTCGGTGTGGCGGGAACCGTGATGTTTCTGATCACTGCCTCGCTACCTGCCGAAAATAGCCTTGTGGCGCGCTATTGCCCGGCCGACTGGCGCGCCAGCGCCTATGGTGCCAAATTCGTGTTGGGGCTGGGCGTAAGTTCACTGGCAATCCCTCTGACGGGATGGATATACGATGCGACTGGCGGTTTCTGGTGGGTCTTTGCCAGTATGGCGATTGTTGCCGGCGTGATTATCTGTTTCGCGGCCTTCCTGCCAAGGGCAGGCGAGACCACCGCCAGCAATGCAACAGTGAAAGAGCCAGTTGCCGGACCGGCAGCCTAGCAGATGCCATTACGATCAGGTTCAGCAGTCTAGACCACCTTGCGATTACCGCGAGTGATCTTGAGGTAACCATTGACCTTTATTCAAAGGTGCCCGGCATGGAGCGCGTTGAGTTCGGAAACGACTGCCCGCAATGCATTTCGGCGACCATAGGTTCAACATCAAAGATGTAACGACGGCCGTAACGCCAACGGCCAGGCACATTTCCCACGGATCAGAGGATTTCTGCCCTCTAAGGGAGGCGCTGATCTAACAGGTGATTGAGAATCTGCGGGATTGTGACATGGCGATTAAAGAGGGGTCGGTGACACGGTCTGGCGCTGTGGGAACCCTGGAGCCCGTCTATTTCCGCGACCCCGTTTTCAATCCGGTTGAAGTCATGGAAGTTGTTGGTTGGGCGCGCGCGGGGATCAGTCTCGGAGGCCGCGGAGCGCCTGATCAAGGTCCGCGATGATATCTTCAACGGTTTCGATCCCCACGGAGATGCGGACGACATCCGGTCCGGCGTCTGCCGCAATCTGTTGGTCTTCGGTCAGTTGCCGGTGGGTCGTCGAAGCGGGATGCAGGATCAGGCTTCGTGTATCGCCGACATTGGCGAGATGCGATAGCAGGGTACAGCCTTCCACAAGCCGGGTGCCCGCATCGTATCCGCCTTTAAGACCAAACGTAAAAACAGATCCACAACCCTTTGAAAAATATTTATTTTTACTCTTATAAGAGTTGCTAGAGCGAAGGCCTGCATATGACACCCAGGCGACTGCCGGGTGGTCCTCCAGCCATGCTGCGACGGTTTCTGCGTTTGCGACGTGGCGGTTCATACGGAGCGGAAGTGTCTCTATCCCCGTCAGGGTCATGAAGGCATTGGTTGGGGAGAGGGCCGGACCGAAATCGCGCAGCGCCACGGCGCGGATACGCATTGTGAAGCCGAAATCGCCGAAGGTCTCGTAGAAGGTCAGCCCGTGATAGGCGTCGTCAGGCGCGGTCATTGACGGGAATTTGTCGTTCTGTGCCCAGTCAAATTTTCCCGATTCCACGATGATGCCGCCCATCGAATTTCCGTGCCCGTTCAGATACTTGGTCGTTGAGTGGATGACGATATCGGCGCCATGATCGATTGGGTTGAACAGATACGGCGTTGCCATCGTGTTATCCACGATCAATGGAATGCCTGAATCGCGCGCTATGTCTGCAATGGCCTCTATATCTCCGATGACGCTGGACGGGTTTGAGACGGACTCGATAAAGATCGCCTTGGAATTCTCTTTGAGCGCTGCACGGAACGTTTCCGGGTTAAGCGGATCCGCGAAATCGCAGTGCCAGCCCAGCTTCTTGAAGCTGACGCCGAACTGAGTGATCGACCCGCCATACAGGTTGCGGGAAGCGACGAAATGATCGCCTGGTTCCAGCAGTGTAAAAAAAGCCAGAAACTGCGCGGCATGGCCTGAGCCCGCGGCGCAGGCGGCGCGACCGCCTTCGAGGTTGGCGATACGTTCTTCCAACACGGCAACGGTGGGATTGGTAAGTCGCGAATAAATAAACCCAAAGGTCTGCAGATTGAACAGCGATGCCGCGTGGTCTACATCATCGAACACGTAGGATGTGGAATGGTGGATCGGCGTATTGCGCGCACCGGTAGCAGCATCCGGCGCGGCGCCGGCATGAATAGCACGGGTTTCGAAGCCGAAAGCATTTTTGGTATCAAAATCAGTCATTTGCAGGGTACTAGCGTACGAAACGGGGACGTTTTGAGGAAATAACGCCGGAGTTGATTCCGCACCAAGATAGTTCGTGGTTCAGGCGCCCAAATTCGATCTTGGGACAGCGATCCATGATGACCTTAAGGTCGGCGGCTTCGGCCCGGGCTGCCGCATCTTCATCGATGACGCCGATCTGCATCCAGATAACTCGTATCCCCTTTTCATCTTTCAGCGAGATCGCTTCGTCGACAATACCACTGACATCTTCCGGGCGGCGGAAGATATCAACCATCTCAAAGGGCGCCGGCACGTCAACAAGGCCAGCGTAGCAGGTTTCGCCATGGATCTCGTTGCCGACGTTGCCGGGATTGACCGGAACGACACGGTATCCCTTCTGCTGCAGGTATTTCATAGCGAAATTACTGGGCCGGACCCAGTTTGCCGACGCGCCGACCATGGCGATGGTAGACGTTTGATCCAAGACCCGCCGGATAAAAGCGTCAGGATATACGAGGTCGCTCATTCGACGGCTCCTACGGTGTTCCGCGTTTTGTCTAGCAGCCCGAAGTCGATCCCGTGGCCAACGACAGTGAAAAACCCTATGTCGATAGCGGCGGCCTTGATTTTCTCCGTAACAGTTCGTTTGGTGCTTTGCGTGCCGTCCAGTAAGGGGGCGATGTCGATTTCTGGGGCGAGGGCGGTCATGTCGTTATTCTCCACGCCACTCCGGGTCGCGCTTCTCGAGGAAGGCGTCGATTCCCTCTTCCGCATCACGTGCCAACATGTTTGTCACCATTACCTCGCTCGCATATGCGTATGCGTCCTCCAGCGGCATTTCGAGCTGGCGGTAGAACGCTTCCTTTCCGACTTTCAGGGTCAGTGCCGATTTCGACGAGATGGTGGCGCAAAGGCGGGCAACCGCGTCGTTGAGCGCGTCGGGTGGGCAGGTGCTGTTGATTAGGCCTGCGGCGACTGCGTTTTCCGCATCCATCATCTCGCCGGTCAGCAGCATCTCCATCATCCGTTTGCGTCCAACATTGCGGCTAACCGCCACCATCGGAGTGGAGCAGAAAAGGCCGATATTCACTCCTGGGGTCGCAAATTTTGCCGTTTCGGCCGCAATAGCCAGGTCGCAGGTCGCGACAAGCTGGCAGCCAGCAGCAGTTGCGGTCGCATGGACTTTGGCGATCACGGGTTGTGGCAGTCGGATAATGGACAGCATCAATTTCGAACACTGTGCGAAAAGCGCCTCATAAGCCTCGCGCTGAGGCGCAGATCGTATCTCGCGGAGGTCGTGACCCGCGCAAAATGCCGGACCGTTGGCGGCAATAACGACAACCCGGATGTCTCTATCCGAGGAGATCCCGTCTAGCTCGGTCTGGAGCGCCGCCATCAACCCGGTAGAGAGGGCGTTGCGGGCTCCCGGACGGTTCAGGGTCAATGTGGCAATGCCACTGGCGTTGGTGCGTATAAGCACGTCTTCATTTGTTGTGATATCCATATAGGCAGTGCTCATTGAAACATTGAAGATAAATAATTCATACTTCCATTGCCCCTGCCAACGCATGACATGGAGCGACCGATTATTATCAGAACACGACCGGTCGTCGAGTTCGAAACCACCAGCGTAGCACACGGGTTTATCCCGGTTAAGTTTGCGGGCCCGTGGTCTGCTGTCTCGAAAAATCGGCGTAGGGGCCTATTTTAATATATTTCGTGTTTACATCGGGCCGTTTCATTGATCGAGTTTGAGAATTTTTTACGCACGCCTATAACACAATTACGGGATAGAGGTATCAAAATACCGTTTTTTTAAACTACTGTAATCATTTCCTATTTTACGGTTGAAACTCGTTGACAGTCTCGGTTTTGCTGTCATATTCCGGTTCCGTTGCGTCTGTATTTTGCGGGCGCCTGAAATTTGGGCCGACTGTTATGAAAACAATCTCCGCGAAAGCGGCCGATATTGAGACCAAGTGGTTTCTCATCGACGCCGAAGACATCGTCCTCGGCCGGATGGCCTCTATTTGTGCCAAGATCCTCCGCGGCAAGCATAAGCCGAGTTTCACGCCCCATGTCGATTGCGGCGACGGCGTGATCGTCATTAACGCTGAAAAAGTGGCGATGACGGGCAAGAAAGTGACCGACAAGATTTATTACCACCATACCGGCTACCCGGGAGGGGTTAAGTCCGTTACGCCCGAGAAACTGATTGCCGACGGCAAGGCTGACCGCATAGTGATGAAAGCGGTCGAACGCATGTTGCCCAAGACCAAGCTGGGGCGGCAGCAACTTACCAAGCTACGCGTTTATGCCGGAGCAGAACATGGGCATGAGGCCCAGAAACCTGAGGTTCTGGACGTTGCATCGATGAATGAGAAAAACAAGAGGAGCGCCTGAGTATGGCGGACCAAGACGAAAGCACCGGTGCCGCGCTGGGCGAAGCGCTGAAAGAAGCGCAGGCGGAAGCAGCGGCAGCGGCGGAAGAAACTTCGTCGGCACCTGACGAAGCAGCAGTGGCACCGGTGATGCCGGAACCGTCTGCGGCGCCCGCAGAACCCAAACTAGATGCCCAAGGGCGCGCTTATGCCACCGGCAAACGCAAAAATGCCGTTGCCCGCGTATGGATTAAACCCGGCAGTGGCCGGATGACCGTGAATGGCAAGGACGGTCCGGTTTATTTCGCACGCCCGGTGCTGCAAATGATTATCGGTCAGCCAATGGCGGCGGTAGACCGGTCGACCCAATACGATGTCTGGTGCACCGTTTCCGGCGGCGGCCTCTCCGGCCAGGCCGGCGCGGTCCGACACGGCATCTCAAAGGCGTTGACCTATTTCGAGCCGGGCCTGCGCCCGACGTTGAAACAGGGCGGTTTCCTTACCCGCGACTCTCGCGCGGTCGAACGTAAGAAATACGGCAAGCGTAAGGCGCGTCGTTCGTTCCAGTTCTCGAAGCGGTAATACGAAAAAGTCAAAAACCGTCCTATATCAATAGGTTGTTTCTTTTCCAACCCCTTGATCTGCCCTCAAGCTTAGTAACGGCGGTTTGTTTGGTCTGGTTTTAGAGAGGCGAGACGATAAACCTGAGAGCCGCTGCCATCGTTGCTCAACGTCTTCCGAACGGAAACCTCGTGCTTCATAGACGCTTGGAGATTCAAGTACACCTTGAAGTTCGAGAACTGCAACTCTCTGCCGCCATCGGACCCGAAGACATTGGATCGGACAACACCATCCCGTAAGAGGGGATCGCGGATGCGCGTATAGCTTATGATGGATGAAGCCAGATCACTAATATCAAGTAGCCACGACACGGGCAGACGATACTCAATATCCTTTTCCCGTCCTTATCAGGTAGCGATGACTCCGCGTGAGCGGATCCTGACCTAGTCGCTACGCTGGGTCTTTTCCAGACGTTCGTGACGTTCCTGGGCTTCGAGCCCCAGAGTGGCGATAGGCCGCGCTTCGAGCCGTTTAACGCCGATTGGCTCCCCGGTTTCGCTGCAATAACCGTAGCTGCCCTGTTCGATCCTCTTAAGCGCCTCTTCAATTTTCCAAACAAGTTTTCTGGCCCGGTCCCGGGTGCGGAGCTGGATCGACCTGTCGGCCTCCGAGGTTGCGCGATCAGTCTGGTCGGCAGACCGGGCGTCCTGCTCTTGCAGATGCTGCAGAGTCTGTCCCGCGTCACGCAACAAATCGTCCTTCCATGACACGAGTTTCTGCCGGAAATACTCCAACATAATATCGTTCATGAATGGTTCTTTATCGTTCGGTTGGTAATCAGGTGGGATCGTTGGTGTCATGTTTGCCTGAAACTGTGCGAGCCCCCGACGGAGTATAGGTTTGAGGCTGCCGCGGACGCAAGTACTGGAAAACCCGAAGTATCAGGCAGATCCATCAAGCTTTGCGAGCCCAATCTCGGCCCTCAGCTCAATCTCTTCGACGATTTCTCGTAGTTTCGGATCGGGAAGGTTGCAGAATTGGGCCCGCGCCTGTTCGAATAGCTCTGCGAGCGCTTTGGAGATTGTCCCACGGGACATAAGGATCAACTCGGTTAGGTATCTGATCCGGTATTCCCTCTGACTTTCGCAACTATGCTTGTCTCGAACGTGATCGCGTCGATCGCGCCGTATCTTCTGCTCGTCGCACAGATTGGGCTGGGGTGGGAGCGGAACGCCCCCTCGGGCCGTTATCGGCAAGCCCGATGCTGGCTGCCCAGCCGTTGGGCGAGATGTGCCGATTTACATTGCACGCCGTCCAGAGATGAATGCGTGTTTTGTCGAATTCGTCTTTGTTTCTTCCTCCCGAGGAGGCTAGCAGCGAGGGGTGCGACGTCGCTAGGCAGTATTGTTGGTAAGTGGTGACGTCGGATTGAACCAAGATACCTCCGGTCGCCATTGAGTAGGTAAAAAAAGTTTTTGAGTTTGGAGGACGGTTCGAACTTTTGATTTTATATCAGTGTGTTAAAGAAGTGCAGACTAGACAAGCGATAAGGCTGGGACAGCCAAATCAGACTTTTAGGGGCGTCCCGTCGGGGGCGCCCTTTTTCTGTCCGATAGACTGATATCGTCCCTTCCGGGCTGTTTACTGCCTCTTTTTGAAGAGCTCGGAAGGTTTCGGATGTTAGAGATACCGGCGACAGCTGTCGGGTCGATGATCGTGGAGATTATTGCCGCTACCCGCACGATATCCTGCAACGTTACCGCGAATAAGGATTCTTATTAGAGATCTGATGCGGCTTCTCCCACTTCTTTCGTTGTCTCTGCTGCATCAACTGCGGTTTTGGCCTCTTTTATTTCCTTCGCTTCCTCCCAGAGATCTCTCATCCGCTGATACTCTCTCCGTGGTTCGGCAAGTCGGCCAGCGTCTCCGGCCAAGTCGTCTGCTTCGCTGCCGACACAGCGAACTCGCCGGTGCGTGGACACGAAAACACGCTCACAGCGAGTTCTGATGTCACGCTACAAAACGTTTTGAGCCGAAAAGAAACATTTCCTCTCATCGATATCTCGGGTTGAAGCGCACCCGCGCTGGGTTTAATGAGACCCCATGACACACACGATTTTCATAGACGGTGAAGAGGGTACAACCGGACTACAGATTCGCGAACGGCTGGAAGGCCGAGCGGAAATGGATTTAATTCACCTCTCGGAAAACAAGCGCAAAGATACCGATACTCGCCGCGAAGCGCTGAACGATGCGGATATAGCGATCCTTTGCCTGCCCGACGATGCCGCGCGCGAAGCGGTTTCTATGATCGGCAGCAAAAACACGCGGGTAATCGATGCCTCGACTGCGCATAGGGTTGCCGATGGCTGGACATACGGGTTTCCCGAAATGACGCCCGAACAGGTGGACGTGGTCCGCGGTGCCGCGCGCATCTCTAACCCTGGGTGTTACCCGACCGGGGCAATCGCCGTGATCCGGCCCATGGTCGATACAGGCATCATTCCGGTCAACTATCCGGTCTCCGTGAATGCCGTTTCGGGCTACTCGGGCGGTGGCAAGGGGCTGATCGCCCTAATGGAAAATGCGGACGCGGCCAATGCCATAGACAGCGCCTGGTTCGGTTACGGGCTGGCGCTCGCCCATAAGCACGTCCCGGAGATGCAGCAATACAGCGGGCTGGAGCACCCGCCGTTGTTCAGTCCCAGCGTTGGCCGGTTCCGACAGGGGATGGTCGTGCAGGTCCCGCTGCAATTGTGGAGCCTGCCATCGTCGCCGTCGGCCGATGAAATTCGGGAAGTTCTGCAGGCGTGGTATCGGGGTTGCGCGTTTGTGAGCGTTGCTGACGAAACGGAAACCGCAGACCGGGTCGCGCTCCTTGATGCCGAAGAATTGAATGATACCAACCGGCTGAGACTGTTTGTCTTTGCCAACGAGGAAACGAAGCAGGTAATTTTAACGGCACAATTGGACAATTTGGGAAAGGGTGCATCTGGACAGGCGGTTCAGTCTCTTAACCTGATGCTTGGGCTTGACGAAACGGCCGGCCTCGACTGAACGGCAAACGCAAAGGAACGCATTCATGACCCAGTTTCAGGGCAACATCCTGCCGTACAAGGGTAAATGGCCGAAGATCGCAGACGATGTTTTCATTGCGCCCGGTGCCAGCGTCATCGGGGATGTCGAGATCGGAGCCGGGTCCTCGGTCTGGTTCAACACGGTCATCCGGGGGGACGACAACCCGATCCGCATTGGCGAACGGGTAAATATCCAGGACGGCTCCGTCATTCACGTGCATTCGAAGTATCAGGGTACGTATATCGGCAGCGACATCACGATCGGACATATGGCGCTTCTGCATGCCTGCAATATCCATGACAAGGCCTTTGTCGGCATGGGATCGATCGTCTTGGACCGGTGCACCATTGAAACGCACAGCATGCTGGCCGGTGGGGCGATGTTGACGCCCGGCAAAACCGTAAAGGCAGGCGAACTGTGGGGCGGTCGTCCCGCCAGGCCGATGCGCGAACTGTCGGAAGAGGAGATCGCAGGCTTCGACTGGTCTTTCGAAAGTTACGCCGACCGTGCAGAGGAATACCGGATGGAACTGAATGCGTTGCTAAACGCGCGTGGCGCGGCGGAATAAGCACGCCTTCCGCTCTGCACCGGCCTTGCTTGCCGTAAGATGGAAATCTGCTACGTCAAATGCAACACATCATAAGGGAGACCCGCGATGAACCGTGTCCGTATGCTCAATGACCAAGAACTGGAACCCTATAACGAAATTATCGCACCGACAAAGAAACGCCTGGGTTTCGTGCCGAACTCGCAGCGCATCATGGCGCACAAGCCCGAGCTAGTGTCCGCTTATAACGAGCTCGGCAAAGCTGTGATGCTGCAGACGGAGCAATCAATCCCGGGCGGTCTGAAATATATGATCGCGAATGCGTCCAGCCTCGCCGCCGGATGCCAGTATTGCCAGGCACACACGGGCGGCGCATCGAACCTGCGCGGCGTCGATGGCGAGAAGATTGCGGCGATCTTCGAATTCGAGACGAGCGAACTGTTTTCCGAAGCCGAGAAGTCGGCGTTGCGTTTTGCGCAGTCAGCGTCGTCCGTGCCTAACATGGCGGCCGACGAGGATTTTGAGGATCTGCGCAAACACTTCACCGAATACCAGATCGTCGAGATCGTCTCGGTAGTGTCGATGTTCGGATTTCTTAACCGCTGGAACGATACTCTGGCGACCCCGCTGGAGGATGAGCCTATAGAATTCGCAGAAAAGCATCTTGCCGGCAACGGCTGGAGCGCCGGCAAACACGTGAAAACCGCGGAGTAGAGCAGCCATGACACGAATCAAACCCCTTACCGATGAAGAGATAGGCAACTCGATCGATTACCTCAAACCAACGATCGAACGCCTTGGTTTTTTGCCGAATTCACAGCGTATTATGGCACGCAAGCCGGAATTGTTGATCGGCATCAACGAACTTTATAAAGCGATCATGCATCGTACGGAGGAGTCCGTCTCGCCTGGCCTGCTGTATCTAGTCGGTAATGCATCGAGCCTAGCAGCGGGTTGCATGTATTGCGTCGCCCATTCCGGCGGTGCTGCCAATCATTCCGGCGAAGACGCCGCCAAGATTGCTGCGATCTGGGAGTTCGAGACCAGCGACCTGTTTACCGAGGCGGAGCGTGTGGCGCTGCGCTTTGCACAGGCAGCGTCTTCGATCCCTAACATGGTGACCGACGAAGATTTCGACGCCCTTAAGGAACATTACACCGACTACCAGATCGTGGAATTGCTCTCTATCATCGGGCTCTACGGTTTCTTCAACCGTTGGAACGACACATTCGCCACACCACTTGAAGACGGCCCGAGGGACTTTGCCGAAAATGCCATCGGCAATGCGGGTTGGACGGTAGGCAAGCACGCAGCGGATTAAGGGTGATAAAGATCGGTCTTTCCTGATTAAGTAGCCCGAGGCTTATGATTTCCGGGCGTCAGGCCGGTCCACCTTTACCAGCATCGCCAAACCGGCAGCGACCACCAGTGCCGCTGACGCGGTTAGGCTTGGCACGGTGAAGCTCCCAGTTATGCTTGTCACAAATCCTCCAAACGCGGGGCCGATCATCTGCCCGGCGCCGAAGGCAGCGACGATTAGGCCGAGCATGCGACGCGGATCGCCGCCTTCCCTGTTCACCGCCAGCTCGCGGGCAGTCGTCATCCCAACCGCGGTGATGCCCATGAAAGTGCCACCCAGAAGCGCGCCGCCGATCATCACGGCAGCCGCGCTGTCGAATACTACCGTGGTGGCGACGCCAACGGCCTCGACCAGGCAGGCCAGCGCAATGCTGGCTGGATTGCCGAGACGACGGCCGATCCACGTCCATAGCGCGACTGACGGGATCGCAGCAAAGCCAACGATCAGCCAGATCACTGGTTCGATCGTTGCGATCGACGGTGTCTGCCGCACAAGCAGGGAGATGAACGTCGCCGTGATGACGTAGCCGAAACCAAACAGTCCGTATGACAGCGACAACGGGATCATCCGTCGGTCGATCCTGCTGCTGCCGCCTGTTGAAGGCGCCATCGTGTCGTCCTTGCCTGCCGGCAGCATAAAGATTACTAGGACGAGCGCGATCAGTCCGGCGAGGGCGGACACCAGCCATTGTCCGGTCCAGTCAATAGCAATGGTGTCCAATCCCGCGATGATAATAGCCGATGCGGCCATGCCGGTACCGACACCTGCAAAATGAATGTGCATCAGGTTCGGGCGTCGCGCGGATGTTAGCCGGTCGAATACTAGCGCTGAGCCGAATACCATCACTAGCGCACTGCATGCCCCGCCGACGAAGCGGAGGATCAGAAATGCGGGGATCGACACGGTAAGCGCCATGGCGCCCGTTGTTGCAACGCTCAGGGCCAATGCCCAGAGAGCCCATGCACGCCGGTTGCCTCCGAGAAACCCTGTGCTACTGGCGAGAGACCCAACCAAATATCCCAGGAAGTTTGCGGCGGCGATCAGTCCGGCCTGACTTTCCGACAGGGGCACGGCCTCTGACATGAAGGGGAGGATGGGTGTGTAGACGAAGCGGCCGATGCCCATGACGGCAGCCATGGCGATCAGTCCGGCGAAGGCGGTGCGAAGCGGAGAGGGGTATGTTGCCATCGGGGGTCAGTTTACGTGCTGCCCCGCCAACCTGTCATCCGGTTCAGTCCTTGTCAGACCGGACCATTACATAGGATCCCGGTGCATCCTCGATTGCTCTCAGTTTGCCTTTACCGGGTTGGCGTGCGGCGATTTCACCGCCCGCATGCTTGTTGACCCACTTGTCCCAGTGAGGCCACCACGACCCCGGGTGCTCCTTGGCGCTGTCTAGCCATGCATCCGGCGTGTCGGGCTTCTTCGTGTTTGTGCGATAGGAGTAGCGATCCGATACCGGCGGGTTAACGACCCCGGCTATGTGACCTGATGATGCCAGCACGAAGGTAGTGTTGCCGTTGTATAATTGTGTCGCGGCATAAGTCGATTTCCACGGCGCTATGTGATCTTCCTTGGTCGACAAGATGTAGACGGGGACCTTGATCTTGCGCAGATCGATTTTCACGCCGCCCAACTCAAGTCCGCCCGGCTCCACCAGCGCATTCGCCTGGTACATTTTGCGTAGGTAGTACGAATGCATGACAGCGGGCATGCGAGTGGCGTCAGCGTTCCAGAACAACAGATCGAACGGGAAGGGCTCTTTGCCCATCAGGTAATTGTTGATCACGAACGTCCAGATCAGATCATTGGCCCGCAGCATAGAAAACGTAGTGGCCATCTCGGAGCCTTCGAGATACCCACGCTCACCCATTTTTTCTTCAAGGCTAGAAATCTGTTCTTCGTCTATGAAGACGCCGAGTTCTCCTGGTTCCTCGAAATCGACCAGCGTAGTGAAGAATGTTGCGCTGGCGACCCGGTCGTCGCCTTTTTCCGACATGTAGGCCAGCGCGACGGCCGTCATGGTGCCGCCAATGCAATACCCGATGACGTTGACTTTCTCTGTGCCGGCGGCCTGACAGGCGGCACCGATGGCAGCAACCGGACCATCGAGCATGTAATCTTCGAAAGTTTTCAGCGCGAGCTTTTCGTCGGGATTTACCCATGAGACGATGAACACGGTGTTACCCTGATCAACCGCCCACTTGATGAACGAGTTCTTCTCCCGCAGATCTAGGATATAATATTTGTTGATCCAAGGGGGAACGATCAAAAGAGGCGTTTTACGTACTTTGTCGGTGCTGGGGGCGAACTGCAGCAACTGGAAGAGTTCATTTTGAAAGACGACCTTTCCGGGGGTGGTCGCAACCGTCTTACCGATTTCGAACGCATCGGGCTCCACGTGCTTGATGGCAAGTTGTCCCTTGCCGCGCTCTAGGTCCTCCAACAGGTTCGACAGTCCATTGACGAGGTTTTGGCCCTGTGTATCTATGGTTTCCTGCAAGACCTGTGGGTTGGTAAGGGCGAAGTTGGTTGGTGCCATCGCATCGACGAACTGCCGGGTGTAGAATTCGGCCTTGCGGGCAGTTTTATCTTCCATACCGTCGGTTTCGCGCACGGTGTCTATTACCCACTTTGACGTCATCAGGTAGGACTGCTTGATGTAGTCGAAGACCGGGTGTTCCTGCCAGGCTGCAGAAGAAAAACGATTATCGTCCTCGTCTGGTTCGGCGAGCGTTTTGGCTTCCTGACCCATCATACGGTTTGCTGTCTGCTGCCACAGGCCAACGTGGCTATTCCACAGGTCTACCTGAGCTCGTGCGAGGCGGGCGGGATCGGCCATCATCCTTCGCGTTATCTCTGCGAACGCCGATCCAATGTTAAGAGGATCGTATTCCAGAGCTCTCGCGTCGCCCTGCCTGCCGATAAAGTCGGTGACAATGCGCTGGCTTTGCTCGGCAATTTTCTCGATTGTTGCCGTCGGTTCCTCGACGTCGGGGGGGGAGGTATGCTCGGTCTTTGTGGCCATCCGGCGATCCTTTATTGCGTTCTGCGTCATAGGGTATAATTTGCGAACTCGCCGATCCATAAGTGATAGCTGCGCAGGCACGCGTACGTCCCGAAAGAGGTAGTAAATGTAACACAAATTGCTGCAATGCATAATAATTGGTTTTTTTGTTGTGTGGCGTTTTGCAGCCGGAAATGGTGTTTATAAACAAGGATGTGCTGAAAATGAGCATTGATCTCGCCAAAAACTTTGAATTACCGAAAAAGTCGAATTTCGCAACTGCGGGAACACTGGTCCTGGTCGCTGCGCTGCTGGCCGGGTGTTCATCCGTACCGAACTGGGCCAACCCGGTCGAGTGGTACGAAGGGGCTGCCGATGCGATTTTTGGTGACAAAGAAACCGAATCGACATCTTCCGGTGATGCCAGGCTACCGACATACACATCGGGCGAGAACAAGGATTTTCCAAAACTGGCGTCGGTGCCGGAGCGTCCCAAGGCTCCGACAATAGGGGAACGGAAACGCTTGGCTGAACGGCTGACATCGGATCGGGAAAACGCAAAATATTCGCAGGAAAAGATCAGGCGCCAAAGCGAGGCGGCTGTTTCGACACCCCCGCCGCCTCCTGCCGAAGCAGCAACGGCTTCGCGGCAGCCCCTACCTGCACCTTTTACCGCCGTAAGGCCTGTCGCACCCCTTGCGCCGGCACAGACCGCCTCTACACCGCCATCATCGATGCGACCGTTAGTGGTACCACCGGTATCCGGGGTATCGCGCTTGGGTCCGACACCAAGTTCCCGGACGCCGGAGTTTGCGCCGCGTCCCCCAACGGCACGAGCAACCATTCCCTCGGGGGCGGCGGTCCGGTCGCTTACCACGCGTCCCAGCCCCAGCAGGCGTTCCGTCGCCCGGCT
>TARA_B100000674_G_scaffold343306_1_pt1 | contig 15818 bp, 25 predicted proteins | sample TARA_B100000674 | Tara Oceans TARA_B100000674 (sample SAMEA2622759) | marine metagenome | biome: marine biome (ENVO:00000447); feature: surface water layer (ENVO:00002042); material: "saline water (ENVO:00002010), including plankton (ENVO:xxxxxxxx)" | depth 5 m
AAGGGACGAGAATCAACACCTTGTACTCACCCAACAAATGATAAAAAACTGGCAGAAGGGTGATGATCCAGTGATGCAAGAGATTGTAGAACAAGAAAAGGATACTGTCATAAACATGTTCAAGAATGCTGTGGAAGAAGAGAAAGAATGGGCACAATACCTATTCAAAGATGGTACGATGATAGGTTTGAATGATAAATTATTGATAAAATATGTTGAGTGGATTGCAAATAAGAGAATGAGAGCAGTTGGGTTAGACCCTATATACGATGCACCCATCAAAAACAATCCATTACCTTGGACAGAGCATTGGATTTCTTCTAAAGGATTACAAGTTGCTCCACAAGAAACCGAAGTGGAAAGTTATGTTGTTGGAGGAATCAAACAAGATGTCAAGAAAGACACCTTCTCAGGATTCAAGTTATAACACATTAGATCGACTTCATGAGACCACAATCCGCAAAAGCAAAGGGTAGAAAGTTACAGCAGTGGGTAAGAGATAAACTTATTGAGAGCAGAGATATACATCCTGAGGACATAGAGTCAAGAAGTATGGGTGCAGGCGGTGAAGATTTAATAATGGCAAGGGATGCTAGACAAAAGTTTCCATATAGTATAGAATGTAAAAACCAAGAAAAATTAAACATTTGGGATGCCTATGCACAAGCACAAGCAAACTCAGGTGAGCATGAACCTATTGTTTTTATTAAAAAAAATGGTAAAAAACCTCTGGCAGTCGTCGATGCAGAACACTTCATTGGAAAAGTATAAACTTAGACAGATTGTACTACCAATTCTTATGAAAAATATGGAAAACAATGCTCACATATATAAGATTGCTGATGAATTAGTTGAAAATTTATGCAAAAATTAATCAATGTACTTGCTATTGCGTCTGCTGCTGTATCTATTGCCGTTGTTGGGAGTGGTGCTTACGTTTACTTTAATAAAGATGCACTCATAGAAAAAATAACTGAGAAAGCGATAGGTAGTCTTACTCCTAAAATACCACAGACATCAAATTTTTCACTACCCATACCTAACAGTCCACTATGAATTTGCTATATAGTGGTACCGTGATATAAAACAATGGTAGCAGAAGTGAAGAAGGAGGAAAAAAAAGGTCCTCTTGGTAAACTCAAAGAAGTAGCTGAGGATAAGGAAGAACAACTCCAATACTTAGCGACACTAATAAGAGTGATAGTGCTTGTGTGGTCCGCAGGAATTTTGACCCTAAATTATGTCAAAATACCAGGTTACGAGAGAGGAGAAAGAATTGACCCAACTTTCATAGCTTCGGTTTTTACAGGAACTTTAGCTACTTTTGGTGTCCAAGCGGGAGGTAAGAAAAAAAATGGTGATGGTAGTAATGGTCCTAACATATCTAAAAAAGATATGGAGTTTCTTATTGCTAAAGCATCTGAGACTGCTCCTGCACAAACTATTAGGATCGAACAAGGTCCTGTGAAGATCGTCCCAGATACAAAGTAAAAAAATGAACAAGTGGTTATCTATTACCCTAGGCACGACCCTAGGTATTGGACATATTGGCATGATAGGACTTATTGCCACAAACAAGCAGGTATCTAACCTGCCAAGTTTAAATATCCCTGTGGGTGAGTATACGTCTTATGTTGCCTCAGTATCTGAGGATGGATATAAAATTAGTTACACAGCTAATGATCCAAAGACTATGATGACCACTAGAGAGGTAAATAAAGGTGGGTTTTTTCGTAAAGATACCCTCACAGAGGTCATCGAGTTCACAATGGACGGTGCAGCACACCATGGTGGACCTGTCTCTACCAAGTCAGCATGGATTGATCCATCGGCTCTCGCAGTTCAAGCATCTGCAAAACCAGAAGGTCTCACAGATAGAACAGTCGAATGCATTGAAGCAATCGGAGGCGGAAAACAATCAGGTAGGATCGTTGGTTCTAGTATTGGTGCTAGTGTTGCTCCTGCCTTTGCTAACATTCCTTTTGTTGGTTGGATTGCTTCTGGTTGGATAACAATGTTTGGTGGTGAACAGGGGTCAAATATTGGTGGTGACATAGTTTCTGAATTCAAGGATTGCTAATGGGAATGATTCAAATCTATACAGAGGAGATCAAAATTTTACAAAAAGAAAAAGAAAAACTAAAAGAAGAAATATATTTTTTACGAGAAATGTTAGAATATAAAACACTAGGAACTCTAGAATCAGAAAGATATTGATTAGGACACATAGTGTTGAAAGTAAAACTTTGTCTGAGTATAATTAATTGTATATTGGGATTGAAAGATCATGCCCCATTACACCATAGGCTATCACGATAGTCAAGAAAATCTCTATGAGATTTGCGAGTACGCACAAGACTCATACGAAGCAATACAACACGCTATTGAAGATGTGCCAGAGTTACAGGCACACCCTCATGCAGTTCATAGATGCACTAATGAGTCTGGACTTGATTATGTAAGACAATCAGGTTCTTTGATAGATGCATAGATAGTATACCTACCACACACATATGCTATCACCACAATATAGATTGCGTTTAGAGGCAATCTGTAGAGATATTGCTGCAAGAACAGAGGTTAGTCTAGATGATATGATATGGGCGAATAAACTTGCAAAAGCAAACACCTCCGCAAGAGGTATGATGAATACTGCCAGAAGAATGGCAACAAATCCTGAGGATTCTTTTCTGAATGAGTTGAACATAGGAGACCCCGATTCAACTCGACATCTAAGGGGTTTTTGCGATCCGCAAGATGTTGTGGATTGGTTTCACAATGAGAGATCTGATGACTGGAGACAACGTGATTAGGTAACATGACCTTAGAAATCATACTTATAACTACGGCACTTCCTTTTGTATCATTGTGCCTTTTCTTTGGCACCAAAGGAGGATATTATGATAGTGATGACTATGATGGTCATGGCACTGCTCACAAGGTATTGATCGATGATGAGACAAGCATTTAGGTATCTTTCAGAGATAAAAGATGCTGCTAAATACATGTTACAGGGTCTTTCTGTAACCTTATCCCACATGGGGAGAAGACCTGTAACAGTACAGTATCCCTATGAAAAACTTATTCCTTCTGAACGTTACCGTGGTCGTATTCACTACGAGTTTGATAAGTGTATTGCTTGTGAAGTTTGCGTCAGAGTTTGCCCAATAAATTTACCAGTCGTTGACTGGGTGATGAATAAACAAACAAAGAAAAAAGAACTAAGAAACTATTCGATAGATTTTGGGGCTTGCATATTCTGTGGAAATTGTGTAGAATACTGTCCTACAAACTGTCTATCGATGACGGAAGAATATGAATTATCAGTATATGACAGACATCAACTTAACTATGATAATGTCGCTCTTGGACGACTTCCCACTAATGTTACAAACGATCCCACAGTTAGGTCACTGCGTGAACTTACTTATTTACCCAAGGGTGAGATGGATCCACACACAGTCGAGGACTCTAACCCTAGAGTTGGCAAACTTCCATCAGAGGTATTGGATTGGATGAAATAAATTCTAATTTTTACCGCAGTCCACTGGGCACGGTTTATGAAAAAAAATCTGAGAAGACATATCCACACCTTTATGCTGTGTTTCTATTAGATTCACATAACACAAGTTGGTTTTATATAAGAAAAGATGGAACTTGTTATTGGGAGCACTCTCGTAAAGATAAGGATATGGTTACCGAAGATGTAGATAACTTACAAATGGATTTATTTGGTAAACCTATGCTATCAAAAGAGTTTATTATGAGTGCAATATTATGAGAGGTATAAGGTATCCACACTTTGAGTTTCCAGACGAAAAAAAAGTTTATTTTTATTTTGTATCAGGATATCCAACAACAATGATTGTCCCTCACCTTATGGAAAAATATTACCCAAGTGATTGGACTGGACATATTGCATCAAAAGAAATGTATGAAAGAATGATGAGAGATGGTAAGTAAGATATATATTGTATGGATTTACAGAAAACAATAACTGGTGGCACAGCAGCTATAGCAGTGGGGACTGCCAGTATAGTGGGCGGTGGTGCTGTCGTAGATAAGGTGAACGATGGACCTGCCAAAAGAGAGACTGCAGTAGTGCAGAAAACAATGAAGGAACTTGAAAAATATATTGATCAGAGAATTATAGAGATGATTGGAACTACCACTGGTAGAGTGGTTGTCGAGGAAAAATTAAAAACTAAGGACTATAGAAAAGAAATTTTAAAATGATACCTGTAATCAGGATACAAGGTGGACGTATTGTTATCCCTTCAATAAGACAAATTACAGGTGCAAATATTATCAATGACATTGAGGTTTCCACTATAAGAGAGGTAGATATACCAAAGTCTTTTTTATTTGCACCATCTATTTTACCACCATCAGCACCAGTGACAATCGATATAGGTAAACCTATAGTTGATATGCCTGGTTGTGTAAAGGTTCATAAAGAAAATCTCAAACAAAGATCTAAAAATAAAATGCTTGTTGACGATGACCCTAAGGGTAACACTGTATTGTGTGACAACGGCATGCCATATTATGACCCACCTGAGTATCAACATAGTCAATTAAGTTGGACAACTGTCACACCTAAAGAACCTGAGGCAAAGGCAACAGAGGATGATCCATCACCTCCTCCTACACCACCATTAGGTGCAAACACACCTGATGTACCAAACACAAAGAAGGAAGAGGAGTGCCCAAGTCCTACTGATTTACGTGTGGGTGATTTTACCACAAGTAAAAATGAAAAAGTAATAGGTCACGAATGGAATAATGATAAGACTGTATGTATAACTTTATATGAGGATGTTACGTGGGTGGATAAGTATCTACCTAGTCCAGCAGTGGTGACAACTACTGCGGGGATTGCTCTTGTGGCAACTTCATCTGCCCTACTTGCCAAACCTTTAGCAGATCTGCTCCTGAAGGTTGTGAAACCTGTTGTGAAGAAGGTTGTCGCCAAGGTGAAGACAGCCATTGGAAAAACCCCTTACCGTCCGACTGCTTCTGAGATAAAGACGAATCTTTATCGTGAGAAGAAGGGTCTTCTTCCGAAGAATTTTGAGAAGATGAGGTCTCAGAAGAAGTAATTTTTCCCAACTGATGTGTGTGGTCGGGTAGTGTGCCAGGTGCAGGTTTTGTTACTATGACATCTTCACATATACTATAATATCTTGATGACCTAGCAAACATAATACCCTTTTGCTTCAGTTCACCACAATTTTTTAGTCTTGCTATCTCAAAATCTAATCTCTTATTTGCAGTAATTTGTTGTTGCTGTGCTATCTGTGTCTCTGCTGCCTGTTTGCATAACTTTGATAGTTTTCTATCTAATGGCATTGATAAGGTAGCAGAGAGACCAACGTTGAAAGATTGATTTGCCCTCATGTCAGTGCGAACTGGTTTATACCATGTTGGTTCCATGCTTCCATTTTGTACTGCGTCAGGTACACCATCAGGACCGTCTATATCCATTTCAATTTCTATGGTTGATCCATCAGGAAACCATCTTACTGTCTCTCCTTCGGTATTAACATACGTTCTATCATCATACCATGGTTCCCATGGATAATTTTTTACTGATACTGTTTGTTTAGTCACTCTGCCAACTAAGTCAGTAGTGTTATATTGTGGTTCGTTATAAAAATCTTCCCAAGGATCTTTTCTTGAGTCGCTAAACTGTATATATGGTGTAAAATTTGCGGTGGCACCTTGACATTGTATGCCACCACCATAGGTATTTGTTATGTAAGGACCTTGCAACACCTGAATTGCCTGGTTGGTCACTGAACCTGAACTATTCGCAATGGGATTTGCAGTGGCACTTACACCACCTACCCCCTGTGCTAAAGAAATCGTGGGACTTAGTAGCGATAGTACTAATGTACTTATTGAGTAAAGGTGCTTGTTGTATCTGTTACGCTTTCTATAACTGTTGTTCTTTGAATCAGAGTCTGGTTGGTCATGCCAGGTCCAGAATAACTTTGTGTAAATTGGAAAGCTCCCCCATCTGTTGTCAACGTAAAGTTTCCTTGATTTGATAGATCCAAGGAGTCGAAGGAACTTGTAACGGTGCCTGTTACCCCTCCGTTTCCATCTGCTGTTGGGTTTACTTGCACTGTTGAATTGTTTACTGAGGGGTTGATTGGTTCTCCGTTGTTCGAGATACCTACCCCTGTCACTGTGTACTCCCATCCTGTTCTAAAATCCACTGAATTAATTGTCTCGGTCACGGTTGAGGTAGTTTCCGTATGGCTGGTCATAGATCCCTGAGTAAAATTTGGGACCACGGGAACTGCCGTTACCTTTGTAGGAAAGAGGATGAGAAGTAGTATAAAAACCCTTCTCATCGTATGTTAGTTAATAGTTAGTTCGGTTACAAATTGTCCTGTGGTTGTTGTTCCACTTCCTCCACCAACTGCTGTGACAGTATGTCCACTTGTTACTGTTCCTGTGCCAGTTCCTGTGCCTGCAATTGTAGATGTTTGACTAGAGTATGGACTTACAGCACCTACGGTGGGTGCAGTAGTTGAAATCGCATCACCTTCTATGAAAGATTGTGAAAAACTATATGCTCCGCCAGCACTTGTTTGTGTGGCAGTAGCGATGGAACCTTGACCAACACCGTCAGTGAGTGTGCCTAGTCCACCAACGTTACCATCAGCAGAGTTACCACCACCAACGTCTAACGTGACACCAGAACCAGAACTGGTGTATGTGCTTCCTATTCTATCAACTTGAGTTGCAGCAGCATTAACACCAATTTGAATAGAAGAGGTCATACGATGAGTGATGTCAGCTTTTGCATCACTTCCAAAAGCAAATAATATAGAAGATACCAATAGAAGTTTTCTTAACATTTTGTTAGGAAGTTTTTTTTTATTTAGCACAAATACTCAAAATTTTACTTGACTTGTATCACTAAGCACTATATAATACAAAAAAATACTTTATAACATGAAAATCTTTTTGGATACTGCTGATACAAACCTCATTGAGAAGCATTATGCTACGGGGTTAGTGGATGGTATCACCACTAATCCAACTCTTATAAGAAAGAGTGGGAGAGATCCAGAAGATGTTTACAAACAACTCATCGACTTAGGTATACAAGATGTAAGCATGGAAGTCGTTGGCACTAGGGAGCAAATGCTTTGGGAGGGACGCAGACTTGCTAATAAATTTGGTAAAAATGCAACTATCAAAGTGCCATGCACACCTGATGGACTATACGTATGTAAAGAATTGTCAAGATCTTTAGTCAAGGTAAATGTAACTCTTATATTTTCAGTAGCACAGGCAATACTTGCTGCTAAATCAGGTGCTACATATGTTTCACCATTTGTAGGTAGAGTTGATGACAATTCCTTCGGTGGTCTATGCCTTATAAAGGACATTGCAAATACATATGCCAAGCAAAACTGGAAGAAAACTGAGATACTCGGTGCTTCCATCAGAGGTGTAAGAGATGTTAGTAGAGCGTTTGAATATGGTGCTCATATATGCACTATACCACCCAAAGTTTTTGAGGGTATGTACAATCATATTTTAACAGACAAAGGATTACAATTATTTGAGAGTGATTGGAGAGCAGTGAATGATAATATCTCGCAAGTCAACTAGAGATTTTTCTGGTGTTGATAGATATAAAAATCTATTAGAGAAAAAATACTCTGCAAAGGCAGGGCAAACTGTTGTGAACAATTTGACTGGGGAAGATTATATATCCCTATTATTAGCTTGTGCTGAACTAGGTTTGATTACTATCATCCTTGAAATATCTCCCTTTACAGAAAAATTATTTGAAGAGAAAAAATACAGTATACCTTTTTATGTACCAGAGGTAATTGATAAATTAGGATCAATAGATTATTACTTTGGTGACCAATCAATTTTTTCAAGTGTATCTGAACATAATGTAGATGAAGATGATTGGAATGACGACGAACCTAATAAAAAAATTCAAGCAAAACCTGATAGTGTTTTTATTAGATCTATTGATAATTCAAGACTCATAGAACACACACATGAGTATATGTTTTCTCTTGGTAAAAGGAACTCAAAATTATTAAGTGGTAATGTTCAAGTCGAGAAAAATATATTTTTTATTCTTGCAGCATTAATATCTGATGTAAACATTCAACACAAATATGATGTCACCACTGATGTCATTGAGTCCTCCACTCTTAGAAAATGGATTGGTAACACCGAGATAGGAACTCCTATTTTTATTAGAGATGATAGTAACAGATTAATTGAGGTTGATGATTTTTATACAATCGATATAATAAATGATAGACCTTTTATGCTCGTGCCAGTTTATGATGTTGTTGGTGCTATGGATGATAGATATGAGAAATTAGATGATGGAAGTTATAATTCTCTTGGTGAATCTGATTTAGTAACCATAAACAAAAAAGAATTTTATCTTAGTTATCTTAATTCAATCGCAAATAAGTATATTAGAGATTGTAATATAGTGCATGATGCAGTTTGTAATAAAGTTTATCTAGCGGTGTGGGAGGATCAAGAAGATCTTCATCACAAAGTAATGAAATTGTATTATCAATTAGAAGATAGATTTGAGATATCGAGATTTGCAATTTTAGATTATGATTTATTTCTTATCAATAATAACTTAGACTATGAAGCGATAAGGGATTACTTTAGAAATAAATGACGACTTGACTTTGACGTCTCGTAATCTTATAATATAAGTGTATTCTACAAAGATAAATGACAAGAGGTCAATTTCTCGCAAAATTCAAAAACAATACAAGAGAACTTATAGCAGCAGTTGAGGGTAGTAGTGATCTTGAATATGATTACCCTCATCTGTATAAAAAAATTTACGATTACTACAAAGAAAAAAAAATTTATTTCTACAATGATAAAGAAAAAGATTATGATATAATAATGGATGAAGTTGAGTATGATCTTATGAGTGCAGGTGTAAAAATATGAATGAACAAAAAGAATTTAGACCTTGGGGATGGTTCAAGGTTCTTCAACGAGGTAAAAAATATTGCGTAAAGCAATTATGGATTGAACCAGACATGAGAATATCATATCAATTTCATAGATATAGAACAGAGGATTGGGTTGTTGTTGAAGGTGATGGTATTATCACTAGAAATGATGTAGAAGAGAAAGCAAAAGTTGGTGACACATTCTTTATTGGTATTGAGCAAAGACATAGAATTAAGGGTGGTAAAAATGGTATAATAATTATTGAGGTTCAACGTGGAGATTGTAAAGAGGATGACATTGTGAGATTAGAAGATGATTTCAATCGTGTTGATCACTTTGCTTGGGGACACTATTGATGACATATATTGTTACTGGTGGTGCTGGTTTTATTGGCAGTAATTTTTTACATTACATTAAAAAGAAATGGGATAACCAGATTGTTGTTCTAGACAATTTGTCTTATGCTGCTGATTTAGAATATGTGCCAAATGATAGGCAATTTATTTTTGAGTGGTGTGACATATCCAATGAAGATCATGTCAATTATTTGTTTAAAAAATACAAACCAAAAAAAGTATTTCATTTTGCTGCTGAGAGTCATGTTGATCGTTCAATAAAAAATTATCGACCATTTTTAGAAGCAAATGTCATAGGCACTATCAATTTACTTAATGCTAGTCTAGAGGCAGAAATACAAAAATTTCATCACATATCCACTGATGAAGTCTATGGATCACTTGAGTATGAAGATACAGATTTATTCAAAGAAACAACTCCCTACGACCCAAGAAACCCTTACTCAGCAAGCAAAGCAGCGTCTGACTATTTTGTTACTTCTTGGAATAATACATACGGTTTACCTTATATTATTACAAATTGTTCTAACAATTATGGTCCTCGTCAGCATGTAGAAAAACTAATACCTTTAGTAGTCAACAATGCGTTGAGTGACGAAATTACATACATGCATGGTGGCGGTCGTCAAATAAGAGATTGGTTACATGTTCACGATCACTGTAGAGCGTTGGTTATGATAGATGAGGCACAAATAGTAAATGAAAAATATAATATAGGTGGATCATGTGAAATGAGAAATCTTGATGTGACAAAAATGATATTAAATTATATGAAAAAACCCTATGATCTTATTGGAATATCACACGATAGACCTGGTATAGACAAAAGATATGGTATGGATCACTCTAAAATTACTACTGATTTAGGATGGGAACCTAACATTGATTTTGAATTAGGTATAAAAGACACAGTTAGATGGTACCTCAATAGACTAACATGATTTCACTTTACGGACCTGGTTTTATAGGTAGAAACTTCTATCACATGTACGAACCTGAGGTTGATATTATAAACAAGGATGATCGTAAACCTAAGAGCGATGATATCTTGTATACAATATCTACTGTGGACAATTACAATGTCCATGATAAAATAACACTTGATGTTGACACTAATTTACATGTCCTTTGCGAGGTTCTTGACCACTGCAGGTCAGAGGACATTACTTTTAATTTCCTTTCCTCTTGGTTTGTCTACGGAAAAGGAACACTTCCAGCAAGAGAAGATGCTCACTGCGATCCACAAGGATTCTATTCGATCACAAAACTTTGTGCTGAGAATCTTATCAAGTCTTTTGCTCAAACCACTGGCATGAAATATAGGATTCTAAGACTATGCAATGTCATGGGACCTAATGATCCTAAAGCATCTCGTAAAAAAAATGCTATTCAATGGATGATAAATGAGTTAAAAGCAGATAGAGACGTGAGTTTATATGACAACGGATCACACACACGTGATATAATGCATGTAGATGACGTGTGTCGTGCCATCAAACTTGTTATGGATAAGGGAGATATAAATTCAACATATAACATTGGTTCTGGTAGACCAACAAGTGTAGGTGAAATCATTACACTTGCAGAGCACTATACAAGAACAAGGGGTAGAGTATTAAACATGAAACCACCTGAGTTTCATAACAACGTTCAAACACAAAATTTTTGGATGGATACAAGTAAACTTAAATTACTTGGTTTTACACAGCATATTACAAATGAATTTTTAGTAAAGGATTTATGTATAACCTAAAAGAACAGGTCTCAAATTTCGTATTTCAATTACAAAATTCTGGTAATTACAATATCATGCCGTACTTACCTAATCAAAATTGGAAACCTGGCGACCCAATATATTATTCAGGTCCTTATTGGGATGATCAAGAGGTGACTGCTGCCATAACTACTTTGTTAGGTGGTAAATGGTTACCTGCAGGTGAGGAAGTTAATAAGTTTGAACGTGCTTTTGGTAAGAGGTTTGGTTTCAAACACTCTGTCATGGTGAACAGTGGATCGTCTGCTAATTTGGTAATGATTGCTGCACTCAAAAAATATTTTGATTGGCAAGATGGTGATGAGATATTGGTTTGTGCTTGTGGATTTCCTACCACCATCAATCCTATAATACAAGCAGGTTTGAAACCTGTGTTTGTAGATATAGACATGGAAGATCTCAATTGGGATCTTGACATGCTTGAGTCTAAGATTACTGATAGGACAGTTGCTGCTTTTAGTTCACCTGTTCTTGGAAATCCCTATGACTTTGATAAGTTCCTTGACATTGTTGATAGGCATAAACTTAAGTACATCGCTGACAACTGTGACTCCCTCGGAAGCAAATGGAGAGATGAGTTTCTCACCAAACATGCCGTCGCAGCGTCTTGTTCTTTTTATCCAGCACATCATATCACCACTATTGAAGGTGGAATGGTGTCCTCTGACATCGAAGAGGTGATTCAAATCGCTAGATCTTATGCCTGGTGGGGTCGTGGTTGTTTTTGTGTAGGATCCCAAAATAAATTGCCCAACGGTGTTTGTAACAATAGGTTTGATCGTTGGTTGGAGGGGTATGACAAGGATGTCGATCATAAGTATGTCTTTGGAGTCCAAGGATACAACCTCAAACCTGCTGACCTTCAAGGATCTATTGGTCTTGTGCAATTGAAGAAGCAAGATGAGATACATTATATCCGTCGTCTGAATAAAGGAGCTTTGCATCAAGTCTTCATGCAAATATCTGGTTGCAGGGTTGTTGAAGAAAAAGACCACGCAGAAACCTCATGGTTTGGTTGTCCCATTATCTATGAGGGCGGTAAACACCACCTTGTAAAATATCTAGAGAGTAAAGGTGTGCAGACTAGAAATTATTTTGCAGGCAACATCCTAATGCACCCTGCTTATAAACATCTAGAACCTGCATCAAACTATCCTAATGCCTCAAGTGTATTAGATAATGTATTTTTTCTAGGAACTTCACCCGTTATTACAGTTCCTATGCTAGACTACATACATGTAATAATTGAAAACTATTCAAAAGAAAATAATGACTGATCATCAACCAAGAAAAACAGCATTGGTTTTAGGTGCTGGTGGATTTATTGGATCTCACATGGTAAAGAGATTAAAAGGTGAGGGATATTGGGTGCGTGGTGTTGACTTAAAACATCCAGAATTTTCAAAAACATGTGCAGATGAGTTTGTAATTGGTGACTTACGTGATGCAAACTTTGTAAGTAAATGTCTTGAGTACAAAGGACCTTATCCTAATAATTTTAATTATGAAGTTCCCTATAAACTTATTGAACCATTTCATGAAATATACCAGTTTGCTGCTGACATGGGAGGAGCAGGATTTGTATTTACTGGTGAAAATGATGCCGATATAATGCACAACTCTTGTCAAATTAATTTGAATGTCTTAGAGGAGCAAAGAAAACTAAATGAAACCTTTGATGGTGTGGAGAAAGAATGGACAGAATGTAATAGACCAAAATTAAATTATAAAACTAAAATATTTTATTCTGGATCAGCATGTATGTATCCAGAACACAACCAACAAGACCCTAAAAACCCAGATTGCCGTGAAAAATCCGCTTACCCTGCTAACCCTGATTCCGAGTACGGATGGGAGAAACTTTTTAGTGAGAGGTTATATCTCGCTTACAATCGTAATCATGATATCCCTGTTAGGATTGCTCGTTACCACAACATCTACGGACCAGAAGGAACTTGGCACGGAGGAAGAGAGAAAGCACCAGCAGCAATCTGCAGAAAAGTTGCCTACGCAGATACAGTTGACACCATAGACGTATGGGGTGACGGGGAGCAAACTCGTTCCTTTTTGTTTATTGATGAGTGCATAGAAGCAACACGAAGACTCATGGATTCTGACTTCATAGGACCTGTAAATATAGGATCTGAAGAGATGGTCACTATCAATCAACTTGTGGATACTGCTGCTACCGTTGCTAAAAAAATTATTGAAAAAAATTATATTGAAGGACCTTTAGGTGTAAGGGGACGTAATTCCAACAATGATTTGATAAAAGAAAAACTTGATTGGAATTATGTCATGACATTAGAAGATGGTATCCGTAGAACATATAATTGGATCATGGGTGAGATCTCAAAAGAGTTATATTATGCTCAAGGAGATAAAGATATTACAGGTAAGAAATATGTTGCTTACGGTAGCTGTGGCAAATGACACTTAAACTATCACATTGGTATGGTAGGTTAGGTAACAACATTCAACAATGTGCTTTAGGTACACTGATTGCAAAAAATATTGGTGGTACATTTGAACAATCATTAGATCATGAAATCATTAAGAAACACAAGACATCGTTTGGACATAGCACTCAGGAAATATCCTCGAAGTTTTTTTACTATGAAGGACCACATCAAGAGATTGATTTACCTATCTACCAGATTCGTAAAGAAATTAGGTACATTTGTAAGAACTTTATACAACCACATCTCCAGACACCGAGAGTGGATGTTCCTGACGATTGCATTGTTATTCACGTTCGTAGTGGAGATGTATTTGACCAAAGGGTGGCTAACCCTAATCAATATATCCCTGCTCCTTATGATTATTATAGGAAATTACTTGACCAGTTTGAAAAGGCAATCGTAGTAACAGAACCAGACCAACATAACCCTATAGTAAGAGAGTTGTCGTGGTCTCCTAAAGTTACCCTACAATCTAAGAGTGTGGCAGAAGATTTTGGTACACTCATGAGTGCAAAAAATATTGCCAGTTCAGGTGTAGGAACCTTTGCTATCGCTGCTGCACTGTGCAGTAGAAATATAGAAAAGTTTTTCTGTACCAACCTTCATATAACAGAGCATTTGAATTGGAAGATGCTTCTTGGTGGCGACATAGAAGTAAATATGCTAGACTTATCTGACTACATCAAACCTGGTGAATGGGAGAACACTGATGAGCAAAGACAATTCCTGTTTAGTTACAAGATATAAATTACCATCTAAGATGGTAGATGATATAGAAGATGTATGTTATAAATTACCATACTTTTACTTCAAAGATTGTGCTTATGGTAATGAGGACAATCCTTTGAGAAAAGAAATGAACCCTTATTTTTCTCACACCTTTTTACTAAACAGACAAGTATCACAACAATTTAATTTGATATCTTGGAATGAAATAGGTAGAATTATAAGATTACCTAATAATAAAATGTTTAGAGCACACATGACATTACAGTATCCTAAACCAGAAAGGTTTGGCGTACCTCATAATGCACATGTAGATAAACCTGGCAAAAAACATTGGGTAGGATTGTACTATCCTAATAATTCTGATGGGGACACATTTTTTTATGATGATGATTTGAATGTCATACATAAAGAACCTCCAGAAAGAGGCAAGGTTATACTTTTTGATGGTAAGATATTCCATTCAAGTTCGTCTCCCAGTAAAGAGGTTCGTTTTACATTAAATATAAATTATGAATATAATTGACGGTCCTGCAATCGCAAGTCTATGTGATTATGATTTTGGTGATCAAGCAGGTTGTTTAGGAGGTGTGCCTAATGCATTCATGAGAGATGCAAACGAAGGTAACATAGACTTTATTAAAAAAGTCAATGGTAGTGAGTTTATGACATTATTCATTGACAATATTAGGTTGTATGAAAGAGATATAAAATGTGGCACTCCTTATGATCAAAAAAGAGTGAATGATTTGATGAGAACAAATGATTTGTTGCGTGTGTTAGCAGAAATCATGCTAATGAAACAAACAAAATTTATTGTTTTTTGTAGTAATGAAGATACACCTATCACAGATGACATACAATCACGCATACCACAGAATGTTTTAGCAATATACGCAGCAAATGCAATTGGTTTTGGTGGTAAATTGCATCCATTTCCATATGGATTGCAAAGGAAATTATATGAGTCTGATGATAGACAAGAGATCATAAAATCTCATATGAATTACGATCCTAAACCAACAAATTTGCTATACATAAATCACTCAGAACACACTAACATTAGTGAGCGAGGTAATATAAGAGAGATGTTTGCAGATAAATCATTTGCAACTGTAAGTTCTCGTGTCAATTATTCAGAGTATTGTAAGATGATACAAGCACACAAATTTGTGATATGTCCAGAGGGTAACGCTGTTGATTGTCATAGAAATTGGGAGGTGCTAAGTTTGAAGAGAGTGCCTATTATGAAAAAGAATCCATATTTACAGGAGTGTTATAAAAATTATCCTATATTATGGGTTGATGATTATGCAGATATTAATAAAACAATGCTCGCTGATAATAATAATTTGTATATTGAAGCTAGAAATTTAGACCCAAATCTGCTAGACTTATATGTGTTATTCAACAGGTCGGTAAACCGTGCTAAAAATACCTGATGTTACCCTGCTCATGTTGGCAGATATAGACCTGCCAGATGCAGTTTACGCAATAAATAAATCATGTGAATCTATA
>TARA_B100000674_G_scaffold498610_1_pt1 | contig 15762 bp, 18 predicted proteins | sample TARA_B100000674 | Tara Oceans TARA_B100000674 (sample SAMEA2622759) | marine metagenome | biome: marine biome (ENVO:00000447); feature: surface water layer (ENVO:00002042); material: "saline water (ENVO:00002010), including plankton (ENVO:xxxxxxxx)" | depth 5 m
CCAAGTTTTTTTATTTTATTAATCCAATTCATGATATCAATTTTTTCAAATTCATTACAATTCTACTTACATTTGTGACAGCATTTTGTCTATATTTTAAACTTTTAGTAATTTCTTTACAAATTGCACTTCCAACAACCAGTCCATCTGCAAAATTTAATTTTTTAATTGATTTTTCCGTTATTCCAAATCCTACTACATAGTTTTTTTTAGGGTTAATATTTTTCAATTTACTATAATTTTTATAAATTTCTGAAGGTGATACTTTTAATTTTGCACCAGTAGTTGATAACATAGAAATATAATATATCATATCATGAGAGTCCTTAATAATTTTCTTTGCACGATCATATGACGTAGTCGGTGAAATCAACTGCACAAAGCAAATATTTCTCCGCTTGCACTTAAGGGCAAATTTTTTATTTTCAGGCCATGGTAAATCAACAACTATAATTCCATTCACACCAGATTTTTTACATTCATTTAAAAAATTATTTTCACCAAATTGGTAAATCAAATTGTAATAACCCATTAAAATTATTGGTGTTGAAAATTTATCTTTTTTAAAATCTTTGACAATTTTGAAAACATCACTCGTTTTGATACCGTTTTTAATAGCCCTATAAGCACTTGTTTGTATTTGTCCACCATCGGCTATTGGAGTATTATGTGGAAAACCTAATTCACAAATATCTGCGTATTTAGATATTGATCTTAAAATTTCTAAGGATTTTTGTTTAGTACTGTCTCCTGCTACTGTGTAAGTTAATAGCAAAGGTCTTTTTTCTTTTTTTGATTTTTTAAAAGCTAAATTAATATAATTTATCATAATTTTTTCCAAGTCTTGCTTTTAAAATATTTTTATCTTTAATCGCATCTCCGCAACTATTGACTACTACAATTGTATTCTTGCTTAATCCTTTTGCCTCATTTAGCGCCACGGCAAATGCATGACTTGGCTCAAGAGATGGTCTTAAATTTTCAAATTTAGTTACAAGTTTGTAAGCATTTAACGCTTGCTCATCACTAGCAGCAGTATACCTTGCTCTTTTTAAATCTTTTAGAAAACAATGCAATGGTGACACCCCTGGATAATCAAGTCCAGCAGAAATTGACTCTGTTTCATCTATTTGGCCAATCTTATCTTGATTTACATATTGCATTGCTCCATGAAGAACACCAATTTTTGAATCATAAGTTAAAGGTGCGGCATGTTTTTTGCTTTTAATTGGTCCACCAGCTTCAACCCCAATTAGTTCAACTTGTCTTTTATCATAACGAATAAATTCACTCCAGAAACCGTAACTTGAAGATCCTCCTCCAACACAATTATAAAGTTTCAATCTTTTTGGAATAGATCCAAATTTATCTTTAATTTGTACTATAAGCTCTCTCGATATTTGACTGGTACTCCAACCACATATTTTTACAAAAATATTTGGACCAACCGTTGATCCAACGCACATTGCAGTAGTATCACAATTAGCTACCCAGTATCTCATACATTCAGATACTGCATCTACAAGTGTCTGGCTACCTGTATAAACAGGAATTACCTCAGCACCATTTTTTTTAATTGCAACTACATTAGGCCTCTGCCTCTTTATATCTTTTGCCCCCATAAAAATTTTACATTTAAGTCCAAATTTTTTTGCAGCCATACTTAGCATTTTACCTGCATAACCTGCGCCAGTGTCTCCAACTATAAACTTTTTTCCAGCTTCCTTAGCTAACAGACAATGAACAGTTGCGTTATAAATTTTGTGTGCACCACCATTTGCATCCGAAACAACTTTTGACCAAATTTGAGCACCACCAATATGATTTGACAAATTATTTAGTTTTATAAATCTTGTAGGAGCACCTACCCAGTCTTTAAAATATTTATCTCTCTCAGCGAGAAATTTTTGGTTATTTCTTAATTTAGAAAAAAGAATTTCTAAATCATAAATTGGTTTTTTTAATGTCTCAGGTACGAAATTTCCACCAAACTTGCCACCCCACATTCCATATTTGTCGTGTTGATCTATTAAAAGTTTCCTTTTTTTAAGTTTCATAAAAAATTAACTTTCCTCAAAAATTTATCAATTTTATTTATATCTTTTTCACCTTTTTTATTTTCTAAAGATCCACTTAGGTCAATAATATAATCTTTATTTTTAATCATTGGAATATTATTAATTGATATATTGCCTGCTACCATAAATTTAATACTCTTCGGTAAATTTTTTAAAAGCTTGTGATCAAATCCAACAGATTTTTCATAGCCCTTGCCATCAAATAGTATAATATCAGATATCTTTTCATAAAGTTTGTATTTATCAAAATGGTTTTTATTTTCGACTGTAAGTGAAGAAATAATTTTTTTTTTATATTTATTTTTAATAAATTTAGTTCTCTTAGGATCTACATTATATAATTGATAATAATTAAAATTCAGATTTTTAATTTTTTCTAATATATAATCTGTGGGTTTTACTAAAACAGATACAAATTCAACTTTTTTACTTTTAATGGATGTTAATTTTCTTAAAGTTTTATATTCAACAAATCTTTTTGACTTTTTGTAATTAGTGATGAAACCTACAAATTGAGGATGTTTGGGGTGATTGATTATAAATTTTAATGTCTCCATATCGGAGACTCCACAAATTTTAATACCTTTAATCATTTCTCCAAATGATTAATTAATTTCTTAATATTTTTTTTTATATTACCTTTTGTAATTGGTCTTCCAATAACTATCCAATCACATCCTTTATCAAATGCTTCAACAGGTGTAACAACTCTTTTTTGATCATTTTTTTTGGTGTCAAATCTAATCCCAGGGGTTATAATTTCATTTTTAAAAATTTTTCTAATAAAATTTAATTCTTTAGCACTGCAAACCAAGGCATCCAATTTTGCTTTTCTTGCAAGTAACGCCTGATGTGTTACTAGTGATTTAAGTGTCTTGTTATAACCAATCTCTTTTATAGATTTATCATTTAATGAAGTTAAAGTAGTAACACCAGCAATTTTAATATTACCAGACACTTTTTTTACTGCTCTAAGAGCCTCTAATCCTGCACTAATATGAATTGTAATATAATTTATTTTTAAATCTTTGATCGCATTAATAGTTGCTCTACATGTATTTGGAATATCATTTAATTTTAAATCTAAAAAAATAGTCTTATTTTGTAAATTTGATATAAAACTCCTTCCATTTTTTGAATTAATAAATTCAAGACCAAATTTGTATCCTATCTTGATTTTATTTGTTTTTGTTTTATTTATAATATCTCTTGCTCTTTTGACGAAAGATGTATCACAAGCAATAAAAACTTTATTTTTTTTCATTAATTTTTTTTTTCCACTCTTTGGAACATTTAAATAAAATACTTTTCTTTTCAGGCACTTCAACTTTCTCCAGTGTTTTTGGGTTTAAAGATATTCGCTTTTTTTGAACTCTAGTTTCAAACATCATTACATCCCTTAATTCTACTCTTTCACCTTCTGATAAAGCCTTTACTATTTCGAATAGAAATATATCAAAAAACTTATTTATATCTTTTTTATATAGGTTAGGAAAATTTAGTGAAATTTTATTTATTATTTCTTGTTTAGATACAGACAATTTTATCTATTTTTCGTCTTTCTTTTTATTACCTAATTTTTCTGAAAGAGACGAAAATGGTAAATTCTTTCCACTCAATGGACTTGAGAATTTAGATACAGCCTCTTTATTTTGCATTTCTTCGAGTAATTTAATACTTAAGGTAATTTTTCTTTTCTCAATATCTAGCTCTGATATAGCCGCATCTATACGGTCACCTTGAATGAATCTATTTGCTCTAGCGTCTTCAGCGTTGATTGCGATTTGATTTTTTTTAATCAAAACTTCAATCCCACTGCCTTCTGGTTTTACTATAATTCCTTTAGAGCTAGTAGAGTGAACTTTCACGGTGATTATATCATTTATGTTTTTATCTTTAAAAAAGTTAAATGGATCTTCTTGAAGTTGTTTTACACCTAATTTAATCTTCTGCTCCTTAGCTTTAATATCTAAAATTTTAACTTCCAACTCGTCATTCTTCTTATACTTCTTTAATTCGTCTTCAATTTTTCCTAAATAAGAAAGATCATTTGCGTGCAAAAAACCATCAATTTCAAATTCTTCAAAATTAACATAAATAGAGAAATCTTTGATATTTGAAATTTTTCCTTTCAAAGAAGTTCCAACTGGAAACTTTTTCTCAAAACTCTCATAAGGATTTTCTTTCGCAAGCTTGTGAGAAATGGAAATTCTTTTTTTGTCTTTGTTAATATCTGTTATGACACAATCAATTTCGTCATTTACATTAAAAAACTTATTTGGAATTACATTTTTTTTAGTCCAACTAATCTCACTTGAATGCAATAAACATGTCAACCCTGGCTGCAATTCACAAAAAGCCCCATAGTCTACTACTTTAATGACCTTTGCTTTATAACTTTTACCTATTTCATAATTAGAGATATTTTCAAATGGGTCTGGAGTAAGAGCCTTTATAGAACAAGAAATTTGCATCTTATCTTTATCAATCCCTATTATCTTAAGATCATGCTTTTCTCCAATTGTAAAAACTTCATCAGGATGATTAATTCTTGAATAAGATATCTCTTGTAGATGAACTAAAACATCTATTTCATTATTCACTTCAAAGAAACAGCCAAATGAACTATACCCTTTGACAATTGCATTTTTAATAATTTGCCCAACTTTATATTTTTCAATTATTAATTTTTTGTCTTCTTTTTTAAATGAACTAATTACCTCTCTTCTTGATACACACGCATTGCCTCTAAATTTATCTAATTTAATAATTTTGAAGTCTTGTTCGACATTAAATAAGTGATCGAAAGATTTTAAAGGTTTAGAATCAATTTGAGATCCTGGACAAAACATCAAAGATTTTGTATCTAAGTGTTCTACTATAACTCCACCTTTGCATTTTGAAACTATTTTACCTTTAACATTCTGATTTTTTTCATATGCTTTTTCTAGAATGTACCAACCTCTTATTTTTTGGGCTCTACTAACGGATACAATTACTTCACCATTTTTATCTTCTATTTTTTCTAAGTATACTTCTAGATTATCATTTTCTTTTAATTTTTTTTCTGGATAAGTTGTTTTGACCTCGTTAGAGTCAATTAATGCCTCACTTTTCATGCCATCAATTAAAAGATAAACATATTTTTCGGTAATTTTTGTAACTATCCCTGTTAATAATTTGCCTTCTTCAATTTTAGATTTAGAGAATCTGTCTATTAAGAGTTTTTTAAATTCTTGATTTTGGCTATTTGAAATATCCTTATATACTTCCATTAAGTTTTAGTTTGTTATCCATTATAGTTTTTATTTTTAAAAAGCATTGTTTTCTACTAAGTTTCGTAGAATTTAGCAATATACTATCTTTTGTTTTTTTTAATGGACCATGTTTTCTTAGTCGATCTGATTTGTCCCTATTTTTAAGGCTTTTTAACACTTCGTTATAGGATATTCTTTTGTTTTGATTTTTGTATTCTTTAAATCTCCTTTTTGCACGTGTTTTAATGTTGGCTGTAATAAAAAACTTAAACATAGCATCTTTCAAAATAACACTTGTTATATCTCTACCATCAAGCACAGATCCTGCATATTTTTTTGGAGGGTTATAAGCATATCTCTGTTGAAATTTTAAAACTATGTCTCTAATTTTTTTGTCTCTAGCAATAATAGACGCTGATACTGCAACTTTATCAGTTAATAAACCTTTTTTTTTTAAATCATTAATTCTTAAATTTTTAATTTTGTTCCTAATTATTAAATAATTAAACTTATCAGGATTTTCTAGTCTTAATTTTCCAATAAGACGATATATTCTACCAGTATCGAGTTGTAAAAGATTATAATGTTTAGCTATTAATTTTGCTTGTGTGCCAGCACCCGCTGCTGCAGGCGAGTCTATTGCTACAGTGATTATGTTTTTTCTTTTTTTCAATTTAATATTCCTCCAAGTTTTTTTATAGTTTTTATAAAATTTGGAAATGAAGAATTTACAGAGTCTTTATCATTTATAATCCAATTTTTACCACCAAACGTCAGAGCTGCAACTACTGACATCATGAAAATACGGTGATCTTTAACAAAATTCTTAATATGATATTTGCCATCCAATTTTAAATTTGGATTACCATAAATTTTAATATCATTTTTTTTTCTTTCGACTTTAATACCTATCATTTTCATAAACTTAATTGCTATATCAAGTCTTGGACTCTCTTTTTTATTTAATTCACCTAGATTTTTAAATCTAGAAACTCCCTTAGATTTACATGCAATTAAAAATATCAAGAGGAATTCATCAATTGCAGAGCTGTTTAGAATTTTAGGACAATTAATTGATTTAAAGTTATTCGAACTTTTTACCTTTATATCTCCAATTTGTTCTCCTTTATAATTTTTTTTATTTAAAACTTCAATTTTTGAGTTCATAATATTTAAAATATTTATAACCCCAATTCTTGTTGGATTGACATTAATATTTTTAATTAATAATTCTGAATTTTTAGATAATAATGTGAGCACTATAAAAAAGGACGCAGAGCTTATATCCCCTGGAACATTATAATCAAAAGACTTAAATTGTTTCATTCCGTTAATTTTTATTAAGTCGTATTTTTTTTCACTTTTTATTTGAATAGGATAATTAAGACTTTTTAACATTAATTCAGTATGGTCCCTTGATTTTACAGCCTTAATCTTAGTGGTTCCGTGAGTATTAAGTGCGCTTAGAATTATACATGTTTTTATTTGAGCGCTCCCTTTATCTTCAATATATTCAATAGGTCTTAAAAATTCTGATCCAACTAAATTTAAAGGAAGCATTCCTTTTTTTGATTTTATGTTTACACCAAATAAATTTAAGGGCTTTATAACCCTTGAAAAATCTCTCTTTGATAAACTTTCATCACCAATCAGCTCAATTTCATTATTTATACCCGAGCAAAGACCTAAAATAGACCTTGCCAAAGTTCCCGAGTTACCTGCATATAGAATTTTTTTTTTTGTAAGGTTAAAGCCGTTAATACCTACCCCATAAACCTCAATAAATTTTTTTTTTTTTTTAAATTCAACTCCAATCTTCTTTAGTGATTTAAGTGTGTTTAATACGTCTTCTGATTCAAGTATATTAAATATTCTGGACTTACCTAGTGCTATAGATGATAGTAGAAGGCACCTGATACTAATACTTTTGTCACCTGATACGTAAATTTTATTTTTAAATGGTTTTATAACTTTTTTAATTATTACTTGATTTTTCACTTAAATTAAATTTTAAAACCTTCACCAAAATATGCTTGAATTGCCTTTGTATTGTTTACAAGTTCTTGAGGCGTTCCTTTTGCAACTATTTTTCCTTCAGAGAGCACCATTGCATTATCAACACAACTTAGTAAATCTCTTGATGAGTGATCTGAAATCGATACAGATATTCTCTCAAACATTTGAAGGCTTACAATAATTTGCTGTATCATCCTAACGCTTTGAGGGTCAAGCGCAGCAAAAGGTTCATCCAAAATAAGTATTTTTGTATCTTTAACCATTGCCATAGCGAGAGTTAATTTCCTTACTTGACCGCCGGATAAATATTTAGATTTAAGTTTAATAACATTTTGAAGCTCAAATTTTCTAATTAGATTGTTTATTTTTGTTACTCTTTGCTCTTTATTTTTAATATGTAGCTCAGCAATCGCCAACAAATTTTCAAAAACAGTTAGGTCAGCCCAAGAACCACCATATTGGGGCACCCACGATATTCCAAATTTTGAACATCTTTTATGTGTTGGTATATCTGTTACATCAATTCCATTTATGAAAATTTTACCGTAAGATGGTTTAACCAATCCAATAATACAATGATATATTGAACTTTTTCCAGCTCCATTTGGACCAAGTAAACCACAAATCTCTGATTTTTGAATACTTAGGTTTAGCCCTTCAACAATTTGCCTGTTACCATAATGAATACTTAAATCTTTTAAGTCAATTATTGGTTTTTCTTCTTTAAATGATTTAATTCTAAATTTCTTAATTAATATATTCATATTTGCTGATTAATTTTACTTTTTTATTTTTTTCGTTCATTTCTAATTTAATATCTCCACTTACCATGTCGATTATTGCTTTGTCAGTATTTAAATTTAATTTATTATTTTTATAAACTACATTATTATAAATTCTAGATATCTTTTTTGAGAAAATTAAGTCTAAATTATCAGCGGAAATTGAATTCCCCAGATATTCAACTTTCACATTATCATAAAATAAAGTATCATGATTTAATTTATTATAAATTGCATAATCAGAATAAATGTTAATAATTCCTTTCTCTTTCAAATTTATTACAGATATTACTCCATTAAGGCTAACTTCGCTTTGATTATCAATGCCTGATTGATCTTTAAATTCAATGATTGCTTTTTCAGCATTTATGTAAAATGTATTTCCCTCAGCATCTATAGAGTTATACTCTATATTTATAAGTTCGTTTGATACTTCGTTATCTAAAATTAAATCGTCTTCTTTTGAAATAAGGTTTTTTTCGTTTTTATTTTGTAAAAAAACATAATAAAATGCAATTAATATCGATATTATACTAATAAATAATATCCCTTGAAAAAATAATTTTAGCTTCATTTTTAGTTAATATTAGCATTTAAAATATTATGCATATGAATTAATCCAGTTGTTTTTTTTCTATTTTTTTTAAAAACGCATAGCGATGTAATTTTTTTATCATTCATTATAGCCAAAGCTTCAACAGCTAACATGTTCTCATTAACTATCACTGGATTCTTTTTCATAACATTTTTAACGATAATCTTTTTAATATCTTCTGATTTGTAGCTAATTCTTTTGAGGTCTCCGTCAGAAATAATACCTGTGGTGTTACCTTTGTTATTCCTTACAACCAAAACACCGAGGTTTTTTCTGTTAAAAACTTTGAGAGCCTCATTTAAATTTTTACTCTCATTTACAAAAGGGATATCTTTTGTTCTATACATTAGATCAGCAACATTTCTTAATTTTGCACCTAGAGTTCCACTCGGATGAAATTTTTTAAAATCTAATTTTGAAAATTTTCGTTGTTTGATAGTTGATATAGCTAACGCATCACCAAAGCAAATTTGTGAGGTAGTGCTGGAAGTTGGAATATAATTTCCTGGACCAGCTTCAGTTATTGATGGGAGTAAAAAACATAAATTGCTAGATCTGTAAAGTAACGAATTTTTTTTTGAAGTAACACCTATTAAATTAATATTTTTGTTTCTCTTAGTATATTGAATGATATTTTTTAATTCAGATGACTCTCCACTATGACTAATTAAAATAAGAATATCTCCAGAGCTTATCATTCCTAAGTCTCCATGAGAGCATGAGCCAGCATCAACATAAAATGATGGTATGCCAACAGACGACATTGTTGAAGAAATCTTTTTTGATATAATTCCCGATTTTCCAACTCCAGAAAAAATTATTTTTCCTTTACACCTCAATATTAAATTGACGATTTTATCAAAATCCTTATTTAATGAACTCTTTAATTTTTTTAATGCATTAATCTCAGTTTGAACTACTCCTTTGCCAATTAGTGAATAAATATTTTTCATAATTTCGTTAATGAGACCAGATATCCTCTGTGAATAAAGCTAAATCCAAATCTACTCTAGTATGAATACAACTTATTGCTTTATTATAAAGATCGATTCTTTGTTCTCTTATTAATATTTCTTTTAATGTTGAATAAATTTTATGTAAATATATCACGTCGTTTGCACAATATTTTAATTGTTTTTCGTTTAAAATTCCCCCAAAGTCTGTACTCTGAAATTGTTTACTAATTTCAACTCCTAAAAATTCTTTAACTAAATCTTTTAATCCATGTCGATCAGAATAGCTTCTTGCAATTTTACTCATAATTTTAGTACAATTAACATTTTCAACATTAACATTTAAATATTTTTTTATAAAAGCCATATCAGCTCTGGCAAAATGAAATATTTTTGTAATATTTTTATTTGTTAATAATTTTTTTAAGTTTGGGGCATGATAATTTTCTCTATTTAGCTGAATTATATGTGCATCGTTAGCTCCTGAAGAGATCTGAACTAAATAAAGTTTGTCTCTATTTACATTTAGGCCTGAAAATTCAGAGTCTATTGCTATAGACTTTTTGTCATCCAGCTTTATTTCATCTGGCAAATCTTCCTTATGTAATTTAATATCAATTTGCATAAATTGAATACAATATATATGAAACCTAAAGAAATTCTAGTATTTGGAGCTACAGGACAGATTGGAAGACATTTATTAAGATATTTAACAAAAAAAAATTTTAAAGTCACTGTTGTTACAAGAAATATTCATAGAAAGGCCTACATACTCAAAAGTCAGGCTAATGCCGGATGGCTAAATATAGTCGAGATGGACAACCCAGATAGCGGAAAATTATCCAAACTATTTGAAAATAAAAATATTTGCATTAACCTTATAGGCATTCTAAATGAAAAAAATAAGTCATCTTTTGATAATATTCATCACTTATTTCCAAAAAAGTTAGCGCAATATGCAAAAGAAAATAATTTGGAACAATTTATTCATGTATCATCACTTGGAATTGAAGATGCTTCAGACAGCAAATATGCATCAAGTAAGTTAAGTGGCGAGAATGAAATAAAAAAAATATTTAAAAACTACGTCATTCTAAGACCTTCGTTGGTTTACAGTGTGGATGATAATTTTACAACTATGTTGATGAGTTTATTAAAAATTTTACCTATTTTTCCAATTTATTACGATGGAAAAACAGTTTTTCACCCAATACATGTTACTGATGTATGTGAGATAATATACAAGGTAATTTTAAATGAGAGCAAAGAGGAAACAATCGAATGTATAGGACCAGAAAAATTAACATTTAAAGAAATCATACAAAAAATTTTAAAATCAATAGGCATTAAAAGAATTATTCTTCCGATGCCTTTAATAATTGCAAATTTATATGCTAATTTTTTTGAGATAATTATGAAAAATCCATTGTTGACTAAAGATCAATTGATTTTACTAAAATATAATAATTCTCCATCACTGAAATATAATACAAACATTGATCTCAAGTTAAATTCAGATTTAAAATATTTTGACAAAGAGATTTTGAAATATTCATATATGTGGAAATCTGGAGGAGAATTTTCTAAAGAAAAAATAGGTTAATTTTATTTAAATGTCTTATGCAGTTTTTACTTTTTTTTCTAAAAAAGCGGGCATATCACCTTCTTTAATAGCTACTTCTTCTTTTTTACCTTTTGGCTGATAAACTATCATTAAATGCAAAGGGCAATACGAGAATTTCTCAACTGTTTTTCTTCCACAAAAAGAAGAACTTTTTTCATTTGGATGTCCTTCCATATATTTACATGTATCGTCATTTAATTCCTCAAGCGATAAATTTTTAGCTTCCTCAAAATTTTTATCTAAAATTAGACTTCTAAATTTTGATTTAGAATTTTTAACATTAACTTTTTTTTCTACATTTTGCTCTTTTGAAAATCGACCTTGAGAAATTTTTGACTTTATTTTTATGGATAGGTTTAATCTGTGAGCTTTTCCAATAACAGCGTTTCTGCTTACTCCTCCTATTAATTCAGCTATTTGAGAGGCAGTTTTTCCTTTTCCCCACTCATTTTTAAGAATTTCTATTTTTTTTTCGTCCCAGCTCATTTACTACCAAATATAGTATATTTAATTAATTTTTACACAATATTATGTAACCCATAATTATCACTCATAAGCAAGTTTTTTTTTGTTTTTTTTAACAATTATTATAAAAAAAATTGAACTAATAGTTGCATTTTAATTAAGTCAATATGATTTTAATGTGTATAAGATAAAACTAGTTATGGGCGCACTGGCAAACAATTACAATAGAAGAAAAATTTCCTTCAAATATGGAAAAGGAAGTTTCCTATATTCAACTTCAGGTAAAAAATATTTGGATATGGTAGGTGGTATTGCTGTCTTGTCTCTTGGTCATTCCCACCCAAAATTAATAAAAGCATTGAATAAACAAGCTAGAAAAGTTTGGCATATTTCCAATGCTTTTCAAGCTCCAGAGGGTGAAAAATTAGCAAAGAAAATAACAAAGAACTCGTTCGCTGACAAAGTAATGTATGTAAATTCAGGAGCTGAGGCAACTGAAGCTAGTATTAAAGTTGCAAGAAGATATTTTTTTTCAATAGGAAAACCATACAAAAATAGAATACTTTGTATAAAAAATTCCTTTCATGGGAGAACTATTGCGGCAATCTATGCAAGTGGTTCAAAAAAAATGACTGAAGGATTTTTACCCAAGGTCCCAGGGTTTGACCATATTGAATTTAAAAATTTTAAGCCAAGATTTCCTAATATAAGAAAAAAAATCAAAAAAAATACAGCAGCAATAATGGTTGAGACTGTGATGGGAGAGGGTGGCATTAAAACAATACCCGCTAAATGTCTCAAATACCTAAGAAAAATTTGTAATGAGAAAAAAATATTATTAATTCTAGACGAAGTTCAGTGTGGAATTGGAAGAACTGGCAAATTCTTTGCATTTGAACATGCAAATGTAAAACCAGATATAGTTCCCATAGCTAAAGGTATAGGAGGTGGATTTCCGATTGGCGCAGTATTGATGACTAACAAAGTAGCAAAATGCATGACCCCAGGAACACATGGATCTACGTTTGGTGGAAATCCGTTAGCAATGTCTGTGGGCAACGCAGTTTTAGACCAAATATTCAAAAAAAACTTCTTAAAAAATGTTTTAAAATTATCAAATTATTTTTTAAATGAGCTTAACAAAATTAAAAATGAATTTCCAAATGTAATAAAAGAAATACGTGGAAAGGGATTCCTAATTGGAATTCAATTACATTTTGATCAGTCAAAGTTTATCAAATCTCTTGAAAATAACTATCTTCTAACAATTAGAGCTGCGGAAAATGTTATTAGAGTTTTGCCTCCACTTAATGTTAAAAAAAATGAAATAGATTTAGCTCTTCAAATAATAAAAAAAGTTTGTAAAATTTATAATAAATCATGAAAAATTTTATTAATCTTAAAGATATTCCAGCTGGAGATTTGAGAAAAATTTTAAGTGATGCAAAAAAAAGAAAAAGTAAAAGAAATAATTTAAGTACACTCGAAGTTGATAATGACAAGCCACTGAAGGGAAAATTACTTGTCCAAATGTATGAAAAACAAAGTTCTAGGACAAGATTGAGTTTTTATATTGCTATTAAACAATTAGGAGCTGACTCAATCACAGTAAAAGCTAATGAATTACATCTAGGTAGAGGTGGTGAGAGTTTAGCAGATACTGCAAAAATTTTGTCAAGTTATGGAGATGGTTTTTTGTTAAGAACGGATAGTGATGAAAAAATTGAAAATTTTAGTAAAAATTTAACAATTCCAATAATAAATTTATTAAGCCCAAGCTCTCATCCATGCCAAGTCCTCTCAGATGTATTTACTGTTGAGGAAATAATGAGGAAGCCAATATCTAAATTAAACATATGTTGGATTGGAGACTGTAATAATGTTCTAAATTCATTGATTGCAGCATCAGTTAAATTTAAATTTAATCTAAATATTGGCTGTCCAAAAAATTATAATCCACCTAAATTTATACTTGATTGGGTAAAAAAAAGTAAAAGAAAAATTAATATTTTTAATAACGCAAGAAATGCTGCATTAAATGCACATGTGGTATTTTCTGATAAAGTTGTTTCTTTAAATGATAAAGGCAATAAGTATAAAAAAATTAGAGACTTTAAAAAATTTAAAGTTACTTCAAGTTTGATGAAAGTTACTAAACCTAAAAGTATTTTTTTGCATTGCTTGCCAAGAGGAGATGAAGTTTCTGAAGATGTTTTTTTAGGTAAACATTCTAGAGTTTGGCAACAAGCCCTTAATAGAGTTCATGTTCAAAAAAGTATCCTACTTTATAGCTTTGGAAGATTAAGGTAACGGAAGCGGACTATCCGACTTTTGATTTAAATAAAGTATAACGGATGCCCTGTCTTTCTCTTTTCTTAGTCCAGCAAAAGCCATTTTTGTCCCTTTAATATAAGCTTGAGGTTTTTTAAGATATCCATTCATCTCTTCAAAATTCCATTCTTTATTATATGCAGCCATAGCGCTTGAGTATTTATAGTCACTTATTGCAGCAACTTTTCTTCCTAACACTCCATAAAGAGCCGGACCTATTTTATTCGCCCCACCTTTTTCTACCACATGGCAGGCAGAACATTTCTTAAAAACTTTTTCTCCATGTTCAATTGTTCCAAGAGCTAACAAAGCTGTTATGTCAACTTTGACAACTTCTTCTTCTTTTAAATCCTTAACTTCTTTGGACAAACCATCTTCAGGAATTTCTACTTTATATCCAGGCTTATCTGGTTTCTCGACTTTAAAGACTAAATTAGATATTTTACCAATACCAATAAACAAAAGCGCGATTATCAACACCGACGCAACTATTTTATTTATTTCAAATGAATCCATTGTAATTTATTACTCGTATAGCATGTTAAAAAAAAAAAATAATATATAATTATTTTCAAATTAAGCGGCTGAAGGACGCATAAACATTAGAATTTTGCTGAAATCTACAATTTAACTGAAAATTATATTATTTAAATTCAATTTATTTAAGGTCTTAAGTAAATTACTAGAAAAGATAATACTAATAGAATATAAAATGTTATGAAAATTGCTTACCAAGGAATAGCAGGAAGTTACAGCGAAAGCTGCGCCAAGAACAATTATCCTAAATGTGAAACTATTCCCTGCAAAACTTTTGACGAATGTTTTGAAATGGCAAGTAAAGATAGCTCTATAAGAGCGATAATTCCTGAGTCTAATAAAACTACAGGCAATATTGGTATTGAATATCTAATTTTTAAATTTAGACTTAATATTTACTCAGAACATTTCTATAAAATTAGTCATAACTTATTAGGTTTAAAAGAGAGCAAAATTGAAGATATAACAGACATTTACTCTCATGCTCAAGCACTAGGCCAATCTTCCGAGTTTATTAAAAAAAACAAATTTATTGAAAACGTAAGAGCAGATACTGCTGGATCAGCAAAATATGTGGCAGACTTAAAAGATAAATCTAAAGCTGCTATAGCTTCAACTCTCAGTGCTGAAATATATAATATGAAAATACTCGCAACAAATATTCAAGACAACAAAGAAAACTTCACTAGGTTTTTATTAATGGGAAAAGATATTATTCAACCAGAAAATAAGCATGGTTCTTACATAACATCTTTTTTATTTAAATTAAAAAGCAAACCCGCAGCTCTTTATAGTGCTTTGCAAGGTATGGCTATAAATGGAGTGAATATGATTAAACTCCAAAGTTTCCCTGAAAAGAATTCTTTCTCATCATATTTTTTTCTATGTGAGGTTGAAGGACACATTGAGGATCAGAAAATTAAAAATTCTTTAGAGGACCTTAATTATCACTGTGAGGATATGACAGTTTTAGGGGTTTTCGAAGCGGATAAACTGAGAAAAAAATAAGATATCATATTGAAGATATTAAATTATTTCTGATATAGTATCTTGGGGGCCAATCAGGTGGAGGTACCATGAACTCCCCTAGGTCTTAACAGAAGCAAGGGTATTGAGTATTTATT
>TARA_B100000674_G_scaffold318767_2_pt1 | contig 15756 bp, 10 predicted proteins | sample TARA_B100000674 | Tara Oceans TARA_B100000674 (sample SAMEA2622759) | marine metagenome | biome: marine biome (ENVO:00000447); feature: surface water layer (ENVO:00002042); material: "saline water (ENVO:00002010), including plankton (ENVO:xxxxxxxx)" | depth 5 m
TACGTTTCTAAGTGGGTATGTTAAATCTGTAAAAAAGCTTAATGATATGGATATCAAAGCGTTTGGAGTATCAATAAATCAAGATGAGGATTGCCATATATTCACGACAACAATAAAAAGCAAATCATTTTGTTTTTTAAACTACTGTCATAAGGACACAAATCCTAAGTTACCGTCTGGTTCCAATGTTCAGGTTTCAACCTACAATGCAAAAAGTATTATCAATGCAATTAATCAAAACAAACAAAAGTTCGATTTTTTAGTACTTTGCTTACATTGGGGAGGAAGAACTGATTATGGCCATTATCCGGAATCATATCAAAGGTCAGATGCAAAAAAATTTATTGATTGTGGTGCTGATGCAATTATTGGTCATCATGCACACTGTATTCAACCAATAGAGATGTATAAAAGTAAGCCAATAATATATTGTTTAGGAAATTTTTGTTTTGATGATATTAACAGTCATGGTAACATTTACCCAATTAGAAAAACCGGGCTAAGAGGCTATTTAGTGCATTTGGATTTTTCTTCCAAGGGAATAAGGGTGAATGTTAAAAACATTTTAAACAAAAAATTATTTTTAGAGATAAAGAATGTTGGTTTTAATTTTAAATGGTTGAATTTTAAATACTGGATCTTTAGTAAAATCCCGTTTTTCAATAAGTTTCAGCGTTTTTATTTAAGAGTAATAGAACCCAAAATTTTTTATTTAAATCAAAGTGACAAAAGTTTAATACAAATTATACTTTCATTAAAAATTTCTAAGATTAAGGAATTTTTAAAGACTTAACTTTTTCTTTTGGAAGAATCAAATAAATTAAGAAAAATACATAAAATGGTAAAAAAGGTATTTTATACCTTACCAATGCTCCAAAATTTGAGGTACTTAAACCAACTCCAAATCCAAGAATTAAGGTAAATAAAACACAAAAAATTAAAAAAGGATCTTCTCGAACACATTTTAAAATTTTAAAAGGCCTTGTTATTAACGCCCAGATTGAAAAAATTAAAAGGAACGTATTTTCAATTCCGGATATTAGCATAGTAGGTGAACCTGTTTCCCAGATGTAGGGTCTGAATATTGCTGCATTTACCGCAGGGAAGAATTTTGATAAAATCCCATCAACGGTCGGTTCAAATTCTCCAATGCTAAAAGAGTTTGTTCCATAAACATCTCTTTGAAGATCTGCATTTTGTATGGCGGCTTCTTCCAATAAGTTATCTGCAGAGTATTTTCCAAATAGTTCATCAAAATCGAAGAATAATGTGTTTGCTATAAATACAATTAAAAGAATGGATATTGGTAAAATTATGATTTTGACAAATGTTGATTTGATTGATTTCAAGCGCTCAAAGTTGGCAAATATTAATAATCCAGGCAGTAAAGCAAACATTATATATGGCTTGATAGTTATAATTAGATAAAAGGAAAAAATTAATGGTAACAATATCCTTATGATTTTTTTACGATTGACAAAAAATTGATGAAGGCCATATATAGTATAACATGTAGCTCCAAAAGCAAACGTATCTTTCATTATTCCACTTCCCCAAAAGAAGGTGGAGGGTAAGTAGAGTATCCCTAAATTAATTGCGGTAAGAGATTGAGGATATCGTTCAGCCATAAATGTATATAGTTTCCAGACCCACAGATAAATTAAAGTTGAAAGTAAAATAGTAGTGGACAAAAATCCACCCATACCAGGAAGTGCAATAACTGAACTTATTTTTATTACGGTATAAGTTCTGATGTCATTAAGCATATAAATCGGAGGATATGTTCTGACTTCATAAAAAGCATTTCTGGCAAAAGCACCATTGTCTTGAAATAATAATTCAAAATATTTAATAGGGTTTTTTTTAAAGACAGCCATCATTGCATTAATTCCCCTGTAGTAATTTACAGTGTCTCCTCCTTTATAGTAAAAAGCATAAATCAGACAAAATATAACTCCACCCAGAAGTTTTAAAATAAGACCTCTCGAGTAATTCTTGTAATATGGTTTAAGTGCAATGTGTTTTTTTTTAATATTGTTCCCATAACTCAATATTATAAAGAATAGTATTGAAGCATATACTATGTCGAATGTTGTTATTAATGCTGTTTCCATGGGAAAATATCGAATTCAATATATATCATATGATGGATTAACATATCCATTAGGAAGATCAAAATTTTAAAATGGTTACCTTATTCGCAAAGGTAAATTATGAAATTCATATTTTAAGTACAGAAAAGGAATATAATTTTTTACGAAGATATCAGGTCAAAAAATACAAATATTAATTAAATGGATACTTTTTTGAAAAATTCATAAACCAAGTTTTTGTTTTGTGACCTTTTAAAATTATGTGGTTTTTTGTGTTATGATTTTTTTCTTAGCCAGACCATTAATTGCATCCCCTGTCCTGTTTTTATCATATACTTTTTTATAAATCTTTTTAGATATCTGGGGCCATAAACTTCGCCAACCCAATTTTCTATTCTTGCTACCTCGTAACCATTTAATTTCGCATTGGCCTCAAAGCTTTCAGGCGTGAATTCGTATAAATGGAAAGGTTCGTGCATAGGACTGAGGTTAGTTACATAATCTTTTCTTGAAATTTTATAGATCAAATTAAAAAGTTTTGCAAAAAACCAATTTGAGTTTGGTACTTCAATGGCAATTATTCCTCCGGGCTTTAACCATGTAAGTGCTTTTTTAATTGATGAATTCGGGTTATATAAATGTTCTAAAACCGCACCAAATGTTATGAAATCAAAACTGTTTTCTGGGAAATCAACATCTTCAATCTGGACATTTTTTAATTTTTCGGGGTCCACTCTCATTTTGTTGATTGCTCTTTCATAAAACGGATTAGAAGGTTCAATACCAAAAGCGTCAAAACCTCTTTTTTCCATCGCATACATACACTTACCAATTCCAGCTCCGATGTCAAGTGCTTTCATGCCTTTTTTGAAAGGTAAAATGGTTTCTAATATATCTAAATATCCTTGGTAATAATTTTCATCAAAGGTTAAAAATTCTTCGGTCCAGTATTCTTCGGGGGGGACACCGTAATGGTCTTGTATGTCTTCAGGAATAGGCATGGGATTAGGGTATATTAATCCGCACTTATGGCATTTCATTACAGAAACAGTTATTCCAATTTTATGTTGAGGTTTTCTTCCTTGACTTTGATTTAATCTTCTACCTAATATTTTAGAGTTATCTGCAGATGTACTGCACATATTACACGTTTTCGGATACTCAAATTTATATTTGATGTTTTTCATTATTCTTTTCTGACGAATTAGCGGGCAAATTTAGAGAATTCCTTGTTTACCTTATCTTAATTATTGGAAATTTTATGCTTTTATTTTTAATTGAATAAACTGAAAGTATAATTTTGCTTTAATTAAAATTTCATGTGTGCAATAACCGCGATGGGATATAATTCGTACTATTCTTTCCAATGAATGCAGAATAGATGAAAAATGGTTTAAAAAAGTGTTCAAAAGAAAGAAGTACTATTAATTTTATTTCTATGAAAAAAAATCAAATTCTGTATATCTCCTATGATGGATTAACAGATCCGTTAGGACAATCGCAGGTTTTACCGTATTTAATTGATTTGACGAAGTTAAATTACGGGATTCATGTATTAAGTACTGAAAAAGATGAAAATTTTTTAAAAAACAGAAAAATTATTCAGGAATTATGCGAAAATTCAGGAATTAAGTGGACCTGGATTAACTACACAAAAACACCTCCAATACTATCCACTGTTAATGATGTACGTTCTTTAAAAAAGAAAGCAATTGCATTACATAAGAAAGAAAATTTCGATATTGTTCACTGCAGAAGCTATATTTCTGCTCTTGTTGGGCTCAAAATCAAAAAAAAATATGGAGTTAAGTTTTTATTTGATATGCGCGGATTCTGGGCAGACGAAAGGGTTGACGGAAACATCTGGGATTTGAAGCGGTTACCATTCAGAAAGGTGTATAATTACTTCAAAAAGAAAGAACAGCAATTTTTATTGAATGCTGATCAGATAATTTCACTAACCTACAATGGTAAGTCAGAAATGAGAGGTTGGAATTATTTACAGGGAAAAGAGGATAATATTTCGGTAATTCCATGTTGTGCTGATTTGAATCATTTTGATTTTAATGTCATTGAAGGAAATAACATTCTAAAGTCAAGTTTGAATATTCCATTGGAAAACAAAGTTATTTGTTATTTGGGATCCGTAGGAACATGGTATATGATGTATGAAATGCTCGACTACTTCGCCATACATTTAAAATATCATCCTGAAACATCATTTTTATGGATAACAAAAGATGAACCAGGTATGATTATGAGTGCAGCAAAGGAAAAAGGGGTTCAAGAACATGTTTTCATAAAACCAGCAGAAAGAGCTCAACTTCCTGGTTTATTATCAATCTGTGATGCATCCATTTTTTTCATAAAACCACTTTATTCCAAAAAAGCCAGTTCTCCAACAAAAATGGCTGAACTTCTAGGTATGGGAATTCCCATTATTTGCAATTCTGATGTGGGCGATACGGATGAAATTGTTAAGAAAGAAAATTTAGGGATTGTACTTGATGGATTTACAGAATCTGATTATTTAAATGCAGTTCAAAAATTTGATGAGTTATTACAAATTCCAAAGAATCATCTTCGAAATAAATCAATACAATATTTTTCTTTGGTTCAAGGAGTTAAAAAATATCATGAAGTTTATCAGAAGCTAACGGAATAAAAAAATTTAAAGGTTATTTTTATAAAAACATAATGAATATACTTTCCAAAGAAAAAATGATAGAGGAGGCAATAAAAAATGCTTTCAAAGAGGATTTAGGCGACGGGGATCATTCTTCTCTTGCGTGTGTTCCTGAAAATGATTTCAGCAAAGCAAAATTATTAATAAAGGAAGAAGGGATTTTAGCAGGGGTGAATATCGCAACGAAGGTATTTAGTCAATTTGGTCAATTTGAAATTGATGTGCGAATTGAAGACGGTGTAAGAGTATTTCCCAATGATGTAGCTTTTATAGTTAAAGGTAGGACTCAGGGGATTTTAGCATGTGAGAGAATAGTTCTAAATATTATGCAAAGAATGAGTGGGATTGCAACCCAGTCATTTTATATGAATAAATTAATTTCGGGAACTAAAACTAAGCTTCTGGATACCAGAAAGACTACACCCAACTTTAGAGTATTTGAGAAAGAGGCAGTTAAAATTGGAGGCGGAGAAAATCATAGGTTTGCCTTATATGATATGGTAATGCTAAAAGATAATCACGTAGATTACGCCGGTGGTGTAAAAAGTGCTTTAAATAAAACCAATGATTATTTGAAAGATAAAAACAAGGAATTAAAAATTGAAATAGAAGTCCGGAATTTTCAGGAGTTAAAAGAAGCTCTTGAGCATGGTGGTTTTCACAGAGTCATGTTTGACAATTTTACGCCTGAAGAAACCATTAAGGCCGTTGAAATTGTAGGCGGTAAATTTGAAACAGAATCTTCAGGAGGTATCACGGAAAAAACTATAAAATCATATGCTAATGCAGGTGTTGACTACATTTCTGTTGGAGCATTAACCCACCATGTTAAAAGTTTAGATATGAGTTTAAAGGCCCTGAAATGAATTTACTATACTTAGGTGATATTAATAGTGTGCATGATTTTAAATGGGTAACCTATTTTAGTCTTCAAAAAAAGTATACTGTTTTTTTCGTGACAGAGTCGGAAAATTATAATCTACTCAGCCCGGAAAAGAAATCTATTTTGCAGGATGCAAATATTATTACTTTACCGCCTATATTTAATTTTTCATTATCCAGTATTTTTCAAACGTATAAATCCATTAGACTTTTAAGAGGATATATTAAAAAGTATAATATTGATATTTTTCATGCACTTTTCGGATCCCCTCAGGCTATCTGGTTAAATTTCCTACCCAAAAAGGGTAAAAAGATTATCACAACCAGAGGATCTGATGTTCTGGTGCTGTTGAGATCAGTTTGTGAATCCAGTGGGATAAAAAATAAAATCTTGAAAAAGTTATTAATTCTTGGTTTTAAAAAGGCAGATTATATTACTTCCACCAGTGATTTACAAATTTCATTTCTTCAATCCTTAGGAATTAAACCGTCTAAAAATAAATTGATAAAAACAGGTGTCGATATTCAAAAAATTATAAAACAAAATCCGCTGGAAAAAGTAAATACTAAAAAAGAAAAATTTATTTTTTCTGCCAGGTATATCAGTGAAGTTTACAATATGCATTATCAAATTGACGCTATAAAGAGACTACCAAAAAACATACTTAATGATTTTTCATTTTTATTCGTCAAAAAACCAGGTGACGAGAGCAAATATTTTCAGCAAATAATTTCTGAATTGGAAGCTGTTCCAGGGTTAAAATTTGATGTATGCGAAAATTTAACTCAATCTCAAATGTGGGCTACGATAAAATCATCAGAACTGACTTATATGGTTCCAAAGAGTGACGGAACACCAAATACTGCTTTAGAATGTATGGCATCAAAAACTCCTTTTATCATGGGGGATTTAAATTATAATGAAGAGTTGTTTGGCGGGGTGAGTTTAATTGCTGATTTGTCTACATCAAAAAGTTTAACGGATAAAATTATTTTAGCGCTAAAAGATTATCCGAAAAAATGTTTGGACTTAGGCTTTAATAAAGTTTCTGAATTTGGGAGCAGAGAAATAGAAATGAGTAAGCTTGAGAGACTATATGAATCTTTATGAGGAGAAATTATTTTGAATATATAAGACAAAGTAAAACAATTAACGCGGTTGTTTCCAAATTAAAAAAAACAAGTTTTTTGGGGTTTGATGGAGTTTCGATATATGATGTTGGTAAATATTATAAAAAAGCTGTTTGGGAAGGTACATTGGCAACCAGGTCTGCCAGTTTAGCGTTTAATTTCTTTTTAGCAATATTTCCAACTATTTTATTTCTATTGTCATTAATTCCATATATTCCGTTGGAAGGATTATATGATAAATTAATTCAAAATATTGTTGAAGTCTTTCCAAAGGGTGTCAATGAACCAATAATTAACACGATCAAGGATTTAGTAGATCACGAACGAGAGGGGTTCCTTGTATTTAATATTTTGCTTGCACTTTATTTTTCCAGCAATGGTGTCGTTAATATGATGACACAGTTTAACAATACAAATCTTTTTCAGGAAAAGAGAGTTTGGTGGAAAAAACGATTAATTGCTATTTTTTTGGTTTTAGTTTTAACTATGCTTGTACTTACAGCGGTACTATTGGTAACCTTCACAAAAGATGTCATAATATATTTCTTCTCAGAGTATTTAACATTGGATTTATTGAACTGGACTTATATAAATATTGTAAGATGGATAATAATCGTTGTGTTGTTTTATCTTGCAATAAGCAGCTTATATTACTTTGGACCAGCCAAACGTAAAAACTGGAAGTTTTTTTCAGCAGGATCCACTACTGCAACAATTTTAGTAATACTAGCGAGCTTAGGGTTCTCCTATTACGTTAATCATTTTAGTAATTACAATGCTATTTATGGTTCCATAGGCACTATTATAATAATCATGTTGTATTTTCAACTTAATTCTTTTGTATTGTTATTAGGTTTCGAGTTGAACGCAAGTATACGAAGAGGTCGTTTTGATATGAAGGCATTGAAAGGTAACAATAATTGATTTTTCCTGTTCTATTTTTTTGTCAGGTCCTTTGCGAGAATAGAGCTGAATTTTATTGCTCCTGATTTATTAAGATGAGTGTTGTCCTTAAATAAATGTCTTTCTTGGTTCATTTCATGGTTGGAATAGTCGAGTACTTTTGCATTGTTAAGACTTAAATTTTGTATTAAACGAATAGTGTTTTGATAATTTGAGCACATTTTTAATCCCTCGATATAACACGGTGTTATGACAATATAAATTTCATGATCATAACTATGCGCTAAGTCAATTATTGATTTATATTGTTCAAGCACGGTTAAATCGTTTGACAATTTTATTTTGTCCCTTTGTTCGTTAACCTTGCTTGTTATGATTCCATTTCTTTCTACAAATCCATTCATGGGGTATTTATAGGAACCGAAATCTGTTTTGAAATATTTTAAATTATGTTTTCCATAAAGGAGTAAGTTGTAAAAAGGGATGTATTCTGCCTTTAAAATTTGCTCTTTGTCAATGGTGTAAAGCGCTTCATATATTTCCTTGCAATCAAGAGAATGAATCCAGTCATAATTTCTATATATAGCTTTTCTCCTCATTAATGCACCGTGTATGTCTGCAGCTAAAATTATTGTTTTTGGAGGCGTTTTTTTGATATAATATTTTAGTAAACCTATATATTGATTAAGGTTAGTTCCATCCAATCCTAAGTTAAAAACACTATTTTTTGTTGAATCTGAAATTATTTTCGGAACAATATTGCCCTCAGCTGTTGAAGCACCCCAAATTGTTATATCCTCTTTTGCATTACCATTAAGAACCTTATTGATTTTTCCAACATAATCGGATTTAACATTCTTCATTTTCAGAGTAATAATCTTTTCAATTGAGAAAAGAAAACAACCCGTAATCAAAACGAACAAAAAAGCTCTTATATAAAACTGTTTCTTTGTCATTAAAATTGGAAATAAATAAACTCATTCATTTCAAAAACTCCAATTATAAAAATTGCAGTTGTTGCAATAGAGCAAATTAAAACCTTCATAGCCCCGGGAATAATTTTCCATCGTTTTTTTATTATCAAATGATGCTCAACCAATAAGAGCATTGTGATTGTAAAATAGCCCAAAATAAAGTCCATTGAAAAAACGGTATTTTTTGCAAAAGGGACAATGTAAGGGCTTATTTGTTCCAGTGAATATGTATTGAGTATGAAGATCTTCGAGATATATTCCAGCGCGTCTTCTATACTATTCGCACGGAAGAAAATCCAACCCAGGCAAACAACTCCAAAAATCCAAAGTTTTCTAATTAGATTAAATCTCCTTTCTTTAGAAAGATTAAGCATGTTTTCCAGGATTAAACCAAATCCATGAATAGCCCCCCATAATACAAAAGTCCAGTTTGCACCATGCCACAGACCACTAATTAAAAATGTAATCCATAAGTTGAAATACCATCGCCATTTTAAGGTTCTGTTTCCTCCCAGCGGGATATATACATAATCTTTGAACCAGGTTGAAAGTGATATATGCCACCTTCTCCAGAAGTCGGTTAAAGAAATTGAGAAATAAGGAGAATTGAAGTTTTTTATTAAGTCATAGCCAAATACTCTCGCAGTTCCAATTGCAATATCTGAATATCCTGAAAAGTCACAGTAAATCTGAAATGCAAAGAAAATAACTCCAATAATTAAAGTGAAACCATGATAATCTTGATACGAGTTAAAGATTTCGTTCGCAACAATTCCAACTCTATCAGCAATAATTATTTTTTTAACTAATCCCCAAAGGATTAGTTGAGCGCCAGAAGCAAATCGATCGTAATTGATTTCTGTCTTTTTATGAAATTGAGGAAGCAAATTTGACGCCCTTTCAATTGGACCAGCGACAAGTTGTGGGAAAAATGCGACAAAAAGTGAAAATATACCAAAGTGTTTTTCAGGTTTTAGTTTCCCATTGTACACATCTATTGTATAGCTCATTGTCTGGAAGGTGTAAAAGGATATACCTACAGGAAGAATCAGGTTTAAGAGCTTCAGTTTATAATCACTTCCGGCAATACCTGATAAATCATTAAATGATTCGGCAATGAAATCGAAATACTTGAATAAAAACAGTAGAGATAAATTCAAAGAGATACTCAGAAATAAAAGATTTTTTTTTGTTTTTTGATTTTTGAGTTTATAAATGGCGTTTGAAATAAAATAATCTGAAATTGTTGAGCTTGCAATTAGTATAAGATAACCAGGTTTCCAATATCCGTAAAAAAAATAACTTGATGCCAGCAAAACAACCCATCTTCTTTTTTGTGGAAAAGAAAAAAAAAGCACAAAAACAATAAGAAAAAACAATAAAAATTCGAAGGTATTAAAGAGCATTGCTTAGCTTCTTGTTTTTTTGAAAAAAGTTATTAATTACGCCAACAATTCTATTGGTTGCATTTCCGTCCCATTTTTCTGGGATTTCACCATTTTTATATTTTCCTGATTCAATTTCTTTCACTTTCCCCAAAATGATGGAAGTATTCAATGGAAGTAGTGTGTTTGTTCCTATTTCATTAGTAATAGGTCTTTCAGTATTTGGTCGGATAGTTAAGCAAGGTACTTTCATGTAGGTAGTTTCCTCCTGGATACCTCCACTATCTGTAATAACTCCAACAGAATTATTGATTAATTTCATGAAATCGATATATCCTACGGGGTCAGTTAAGATGATGTTTTCATTTTGAACCTTTGACCATAGATTGAATTTTTGTAAGTTATTCTTCGTCCTTGGATGAACGGGGAAAACAACTTTTTTTGAGGATGAAATCCCTCTGATTGTTTCAACAAGTTCAGTTAGTTTTTCTTTAATATCAACATTTCCCGGCCGGTGGAAAGTAAATACAAAATAGCTTTTTTCCTTAATTTTTAATTCTGAAAGGATTTTTGATTGCTCAAAAACAGGTTTAAATTGAATTAAAGAGTCAATCATCGTATTTCCAACAAAATGAATATTTCCCTTATCTTTTTGCTCATTTTTAAGGTTCTGAAGTCCAGAAGGTTCAGTAACAAAAAATAAATCAGCCAGCTCATCAATTAAAAGTCGATTAATTTCCTCAGGCATTGTCCTGTCAAAACTCCTGAGTCCGGCCTCTATATGCCCAACTGGATAACCCAGCCTTGAAGCAGCGACACCGCACGCCATTGATGAATTAACATCTCCAGGAACCAAAACCAGATCAGGCTTCAAATCGTTTACGTACTCTTCAAACTTAACCATCATTTCAGCAATTTTGCCTACTGCAGATTCGGATTTAAGTTTAAATAACCTGTCAGGTCTGGGGATTCCTAATTGATCAAAAAAGATATCACTCATTTTATAATCATAGTGTTGACCGGCGTGCAGTATTTTGAGTTCTAAATTTTGATATTCATCAAAACACTTTTTGAATTTTGTAATCTTGATAAGATTAGGCCTTGTTCCTACGACTAAAAGTACTTTTTTCATGAGTGAATATTTGCAGCAAAAGTAATAACAACTATACTATAATCAAGGTGATTATTCATTAATTTCAATTATTTTTGCCTCATGTGTGGTATTAACGGCCTTATTTCTGACACTGAAATGGATTTTTCTTTTTTAGTGAATAAAATGAACGATAGAATTTCCCATCGAGGTCCAAATGCTTCAGGCTTGAAAGCTATTGAAAATGGATGTTTAGGTCATATGCGATTATCCATAATAGATTTGTCTGAACAAGCGAATCAGCCTTTCTTCGATAGTGGGCATGTACTGGTGTATAATGGTGAGGTGTATAATTTCGAGGAACTCCGAGATAAATACAAGTTTGAATGTCGAACCAACTCTGATACAGAAGTTGTCTTTAAAGGATTAAAATTAAAAGGTCCAGAATTTCTATCAGAGTTAAATGGTATGTTTTCTTTAGCTTTTTGGGACATTAATTTGAAAACATTAATAATAGCTCGTGATCGTCTTGGAATTAAACCCTTGTATATTCATAAAGGAGAAAACGTTTTTTCATTTTCTTCAGAAATAAAAGGATTAAAATCTATTCAGTCTGAATTGGGAAACTTCACTATTAATCATACTGCTATTAATGCTTTTTTACATTTAGGGTATATACCAAAGCCAAAAACAATTTTTAATGAAATTGAAAAATTCCCTCAAGGTCATTTCGGAGTATACAAACAGGGTGACTTTCAAATAAAACCTTACTGGTCTGCCAATTCATCAATAGCGTCAGAGGTTATTAAAAATGAAAAAAAAGCCAAAAGAGAACTGGATGAACTGCTTAAGTCCTCCATTGATTATCGATTGAAATGCGATGTCCCATTTGGAACATTTTTGAGTGGTGGTATAGATAGTTCAACGGTTTCAGCAATCGCGCAAGAGGTTTCTCCCCAAAAAATCAAAACATTTAGTATAGGGTTTAACAATTCTGATTTTGATGAAGCTCAATTTGCAAAGCAAGTCGCAATTTATATTGGTAGTGACCACCATGAGTTTATGGTAACTGAAGAAGATGCTAAGGAATTGGTTGGGGATATTATTACAAGTTACGACGAACCATTTGGAGATAGTTCGGCAATTCCTACAATGTTAGTTTCCAGGTTAGCAAAACAAGAGGTGACAATGACATTATCAGGCGATGGAGGGGATGAGTTGTTTCATGGCTATGGTTTTTACAACTGGGCGAAAAGATTATCCAATCCTTTTGTGAAAACAAGTAGAAAAGTAATAGGTTCCGCACTAAAAAAAGGCGGTAACAGAATGAAAAGAGCATCTTTTTTGTTTGACTATCCTATTGATCAGGTTAAGTCACATATATTTTCTCAAGAACAATATTATTTTACGCAACAGGAAATTCAAGAGTTATTAATTCATAAAACAATATATCCGGCATACATGGATGAGGATTATACGCTATCCAGAGAATTGTCGGCGAAGGAGCAACAAAGTTTATTTGATATTAATTATTATTTGCGAGATGATTTATTGACAAAAGTTGATATTGCTTCTATGAAATATTCATTAGAGACTCGTGTTCCTTTATTAGATCACAGAATTGTGGAATTTGCGCTTAATTTAGACGAAAGACTAAAAATGAAAAATGGCGAACAAAAATATCTGCTGAAACAAATATTATATGATTATGCCCCTAAAGATATTTTTGATCGGCCTAAAAGAGGATTTAGTGTTCCATTAAAGAAGTGGCTGGAAACTGATTTAAAATATCTTGTTGATAATAATTTGAATGAAGAAACTATTGTTTCTGCCGGACTTGTCAGGTTTGATGAGGTAGAAAAACTATTAAAAAGGTTTAAATCAGGCGAAGAATATTTGTTTACAAGAATATGGGCACTTGTTGTTCTCCACGAATGGTTTAAACAAAATTAAAATGAAGATATTCAGTTTTATACTTTTAATTAGTATTTCTTTCACTATAAATGGTCAATTGAATTGGAAAACTAAAAAACCATATTCTGATTATTGGCAACAGGAAGTAAAGTATTCGATAAAAGCGAAAATTGACGAACGTAAATTAACTGTTGGTGGAAATTTGGAATTAACGTATACTAATAATTCTCCAGATGATTTAAAAGAAGTCTACTTTCATTTGTACCAAAATGCTTTTCAAGAAGGATCCTATTATGATAATCTTCAAAAGGTAAATGGTAGAAAACCAAAATATGGTTTGTATGAAGAAAATGGATTAGGTACTGAGGTCAATGAATTAACCAGTAGTACTGAAATAGATACGGTGATTTATGATAACACAATCATGAAAGTAGTACTTAAAAAACCAATACGATCTCAGCAATCAATAGTTTTTAATATTAAATTTCAGACCTATTGGGGAAGCGGTAGTTCAAGAAGAAGAATGAAAGCTTATTACGTTGAAGGCAAAAACATTCATTTTAATGGAGTTCACTGGTATCCAAGAATCGCGGTTTATGATCAAAAGTTTGGGTGGAACACCAATCAGCATCTCGATAAGGAGTTTTATGGTGATTTTGGAACTTTTGATGTCGAGTTAAATTTTGCCAATGACTATATTGTTGAAGCTACAGGAACTCTTGTTAATCAGGAAGAGGTCTTACCTGCTGAACTAAAAAATAAACTTCAAATTTCAAATTTTTATCACAGAGGAAAAAAAGGAAAAGGAGATACACTTTCAATTCCAGCAAGACGCATAAAAGAAAAGAGAAAAACATGGATATATCACGCTGAAAATGTTCATGATTTTGCCTTCACAGCAGACCCTACTTATCGTATCGATGAACGAGAGTGGAATGGAATAAAAACGGTTGCAATTGTTGAAGAAAGACATTGCCCCAATTGGAAAACTGCAGCAGAATTTGCCATGGATGTTATTAAGGTGTATTCCAACGATTTTGGCATGTATGAATATCCTAAAATGGTTGTTGCAGACGCAAGGGATGGAATGGAATACCCTATGCTTACTTTGGACGCAGGAAAAGATCCATACTATAAAGGTCTGCTTGCTCATGAGATAGCACACAACTGGTTTTATGGAATGGTGGGATCCAATGAGACCTATCGCGCGTTCATGGATGAAGGATTCACACAATTTTTAACTGTATGGTCATTAGAGAAAATAGATGGGGAAATATATTCTCCGTATAATCAAAAAGGAAAAAGCTGGTATAAAAACAAATTCAAAAGTGGTCCAAAATCAAGAGATATGAGAGCCTACTATGGATACTTGAATGAGGCAATAAAACTCGAAGATCCAAGTTTAAATACGCATTCTTCAGATTTTGACGGAGGCAGTATAAGACATGGGGGCGGGTATCGCCAGGTCTATTCTAAAACCGCTGTTATGCTGTACAACTTACAGTATGTATTAGGAGATTCATTATTTCTTGCATCGATGAAAAATTATGTTAATGAATGGAAATTCAAACATCCATATCCAGAAGATTTTCGGAAAAGCATCATTCGATTTACTAAAGTAGATTTAAACTGGTTTTTTGATCAATGGCTGGAAACATCAAAGATTATCGATTATAAAATTAAAAGGGTCAAAAAAATTGCTAAAGATTCATTTCAAATTACTTTTAAAAGAATTGGAGAAATGCAAATGCCAATTGATTTTGAAGTTGTTAGTTATGCAGATTCAGTAATTAAATACCATATTCCAAATACTTGGTTTATTAAGAAAACAGAGGCAGTTACTTTACCAAAATGGTATGGATGGGGTAAGTTTAATTCAGAATATAAAGTCAAATTGCACGTTCCGGAGGGAATATTTAATATTCAAATTGATCCTTCAGGAAGGCTGGCGGATATAACCCCTCTGAATAACTCATTAAAGCTTCCATATTTAATTGAATTTGATTCTCAGTTAAGAAGTTTTCCCGATAGACAAAACTATGTTATCAAGCTTAAACCGGATGTATTATGGAATAGTTATGATGGCTTAAAGATTGGATTTAACTGGAAAAGCAGTTTTTTTAATATTCGAAAGAAAGTTGACGCTGAATTTTGGATGAACAGTACATTTTTTCAATCCGATTATGGCGAAAATATATGGATTAATAAAAATGACGATTTTTCATATGATCTAAAATATGAGGATATACTTCCAAATTATGCAGAGAAGTTTAAGGTTAAATTAAGAATTGCTTTAACTGGAGGGGTTCATAAATTTCAAACCGGATTACATAAAACCAGCCATAATTTAAAGCATAAATTCGGTATATATGCAAAATCGCTGTTCAGAAGTAACACCAATCAGCTAAACTATGCGCTATATCCTGATTATTGGAATATAGGTTCATTAAATAATTCAATAAACACCTATTACAAAAGACCTTATACATTGGTTAAGGGGAAGGGAACTATGCATATAAATTTTAGGGTTAGTGCAATTTTGAGTGATTACAATTATGAATACATCAAATTTGAAAATATCTATCAAAGAAGGCTGAAAAAGTTCTATCTCAAAACAAGAGTTTTTGGATTTTTAGGTTTTGGAAATAACTGGGCTCCCGAATCAATGTTGTTTATGGCGGGTGCTAATCCTGAAAAA
>TARA_B100000674_G_scaffold158116_1_pt1 | contig 15732 bp, 17 predicted proteins | sample TARA_B100000674 | Tara Oceans TARA_B100000674 (sample SAMEA2622759) | marine metagenome | biome: marine biome (ENVO:00000447); feature: surface water layer (ENVO:00002042); material: "saline water (ENVO:00002010), including plankton (ENVO:xxxxxxxx)" | depth 5 m
AAAGCATTCACCATACTCGCGACATTCATAGCAACCCTCTACCCTAAAACTTCGTGAGCCACAAACTTACTCTCCGATCCTTCCCTAAAAACATCGCCACAATGAAACTTGAAGCTGCCCTTCTTCCTATCTTCAAAGAAAAACCTCAATGAATAAGTAATTGTTGGAAACGCAATAGAGTCCCATGGGACATCTTGCTTCTCATACAAAGAGCATTCCAAGGTCTCTTCTCCAGGAGAAAAATCTAACGACACAAGCTCAGATATAAACATCATATACACCTGATTTATCTGAGGTAAATTGAATAAAGCGAATAATTTACTATGCTTTACTTCGGCACAAGCTTCCTCGGATGTTTCCCTTTCTGCCGCTTCAAGCGTGCTCTCTCCATTCTCCATAAAACCCGCCGGCAAAGTCCATAATCCATACCTTGGCTCGATCGCTCTTTTACACATCAGGATGCTATCCTCCCATACCGGTATACAGCCTGCTACGATTTTTGGGTTTTCATAAAATACAGCACCACAAGACTCACAATGATGGCGAGGTCGGTTATCTCCCTTTGGCGTTATGAAAACTATGTTTGACGAACCACAATGGCTGCAGAATCGCATTTATGCCGAAGACTCCTCAGGGTTGTGTATAGTTATTTATCAAAAGACTCGAAAACGCAGATTAGATATTGACTTAACGCAATCCATATTTTCGCAAATCTCGCCTTTAATGATGGGAGTTTGGCATTATTCTGCTTTGAAGTAAATTAGCATGCCATCTAATATAATGATTGGAAACAAATCGAACGCCCTGGCAAAGATTAGAAACATTGAGGTAAGAGGTAATAATGACGAATTTTAAGGGATCAAAAAACTTCGAGCATGGGAAAAAAATATCTGTAGGAGTTCTACTTTGTAATCTTGGAACCCCCGACAAACCCACACGCAAAGCTGTCAAACGTTATTTAGCAGAATTTCTTAGTGATCCTCGTATCGTCGAGCTACCTCGGATTTTATGGCTTCCCATCCTTCATGGAATTATTTTAAATACTCGACCCAGTCGATCTGCGCGGGCATATTCAAAAATATGGACAAAATCTGGTTCACCCCTTTTGTTTCACTCAAAAAACTTGAAGACTCAAATTGAAAGAGACTTAGACAGGAGCTGGGTAACTTTCGAGCTCGGAATGAGATATGGAAACCCCTCGATTGGCAGTGCTCTTGAAGCACTTATAGATAAGGGGGCACGGCAAATACTTGTTGTCCCAATGTACCCTCAATATGCAGCTGCCACCACCGGCTCTATTTATGACGCAGTATTTAACTATTGCTCAAGCCTTCGCTGGGTACCTCAAATTAGATTTACTTCTAATTATCATAACGAAGAGCGCTACATCAGTGCCTTGGCGAAAAAAATTATTGACCATTGGGCTCAAAAAGGGAGATCTGACAAACTCCTGTTTTCCTTTCACGGCATTCCAAAATCCACATTTTTAGAGGGTGATCCCTACCACTGCCAGTGCCAAGAAACGGCCAGGCTTGTGTGCGAGAAAATTGAGATCAAACCTGAAAACGCAATCGTTACATTTCAATCACGGGTGGGCTTTGGCGAATGGTTAACTCCTTACACTGATGACACACTAAAAAATTTAGCAACTTCTGGAATATCGACAATTGATGTTATTTGTCCTGGATTCGCCGTTGATTGCTTGGAAACTCTTGAAGAGATAGCCATCCAAAACAAAGAGTTATTTATCGAACATGGAGGTAAACGATTAACTTATATCGATGCGCTCAACGACTCACAAAATCACGTAAATCTACTATCCGCCCTAATAAAAACAAATCTGGGAGATTGGTATGAGGTCCCACCTTCCACACCCGCGGGTCAATCCGCTGCAGCTGAGCGGGCGCGTGCTATGGCACTCGAAAAAAATAATGATCAATAGGTTTCCTTTTTTGTTCGGCTACTCCTTTAGCAACACCAAACCATAGCAGCCCAACTACATTTTCTTCCTCATTATTAAACCCTACGATCTGCGCTAGTCGCGGATCTCGAGTAACCTCTCCAGTGGTCCACTTGACACCAACTCCATCCGCCCAAAAAGATAACATGAGGTTTTGAATCCCACAGCAACAAGCCGCATAATCCTCCACCTGTCTTAATTCGTCTTCACTCTTTATGCAATTTACAAGCATCCAACCAGGTATTTCTTTCCAGCGAGCTGCTTTAATCTCTGCAGCTTTTTCACCCTTGCTACCCTTCAAAATTTCCGTATTTAGGGAAATAATTTGATTTTTGACTTCTGGCCCTAGCAAGTATACTCGCCAGGGTTCCGTTAAATAATGATTTGGAGCCCACCGCACGCTCTCCACTGCGTTCTCAATGAGGCTTTCTGGTATATCTTCCTCAGAAAAGTGATGAGAAGTTCTCCGTTCTCTCAGTATTTGGTGAACAACACTATGATAACTTGCACTTAGATTATTCTTCATTATCTATTATGATACCTCCCTTATTAATAATTTATTAGGGCTACTTGTGCCGATAGCACAAGTAGTAATCAGTATTTTAGCAGCACTTTTAAGTTGACGAAGAATTATAAGAATGTCATCAAATTTTTTAAAAATTCAGCCTGTCTTGTTCATACGGTTACTGCTAGCCTTTTCTTTATTATTGTGCCCTACTATTAGCACGTCGAGTGAATCGTCTAGTGTAGAAGCATCCAAACAATTTAAAAAGGCATTAAGATATCAGAGGTTGGGACGAACGAAAGAAGCTCGAAACTTGATAGAAGACTTCCCTAATCATCCTCTCTATGGATATTTGGTATATCAAGATCTAAAACGACGATTAAACAAAAAAAATATCCGCGAAATTGACTTATTCTTGACCAAAGAAAAAGGTTCGAGAATTGAAAAATTATTAAGAAAGCGATGGCTCAACCGGCTACACAGAAATAGGCAATGGAGTAGTTTTTTAGATTATTATCAAGAAGGCAGATTCTCAGAACCCGCGATCACTTGTAAGTTTTACGAGGCTAAGATAGGACTTGGACAAGGCGCCTCGATAATAGAAGAAATTAAGTCCACCTGGAACCAAGGCACTTCCCTACCAAAGGAATGCGACCCCGCTTTCAAATTTCTATATAGTACCGATAGCTTGACTGATTCGATCGTATGGGAGCGAATTAAAAAGTCATACCACAAAAATAACGTCTCCCTCGCAAAATACCTCACCCGTTATCTTACAGATAAAAAGCTAGTTAAATTACGGAGAAATTTCGACTATGCACGACGCTCACCGCGACGATTTCTCCAAAACAATAAACTACCCGACACTCCTGAAGCAAGAGACGTGCTCGTTTATGGAATTAAAAGACTATCCAGATCAAGTTTGGAAAAAACCATCAAAACATGGACTACAATATCGATAAAATACGATTTCTCTAAACAACAACGATCAGAAGTTTTAATAAGTTTAGGCACTGCTGCCACCCGAGTTCAGGACGAGAGAGCTCTTTATTTTTTTGGCTCCGTAGAAGACGAGTTCATCACTCAATCTGCAGAAAGAAATCGTCTTGCCATGGGTATTTATTTTCAAGATTGGCCCAAAATAATAAAATGGACAAGCAAAGCCGCTAGGAATGATATTTCAAGATCTCGCCTCGATTTCTGGCGCGCCTATGCGCTAGGAAAGGTGGGAAGAGAAATTGAATCGAGCAAATTGCTATCCACTATCGCGAAACGTCGCGACTACCATGGATTCTTAGCGGCTGACATACTGGGAACAGAATATCAGTTCAATCATAGGATTGTTCAGTTTACAAAAACACAAATGAGCACCACCCTAGAAGCTTCAAAATTTAGACGCGCAAACGAATTATTCAAAATCGGAAAAACACTCGAAGCAAAACGGGAGTTTTTTCATGAACTCGACCGAAGCACCGATCACCAGTTAGAGTTCGCTGCAAAACTTGCGGACAACTGGAACTGGCCTAAAGGTTCAATATTCGCCCTGGGAAGAGCATCATCTTATGATGATCTAGAACTGAGATTTCCGTTGAGATATCTCAAAGAAATAGAGGAACAACTTGTTCCAAGAGATAAATATGTAGTGAGGAAGGGTGATTCATTGTGGAAAATATCTAAAAGATTTGGAATAACAATTAACAAGCTCCGCCAATGGAACAAACTAAAAAAGAGCGCTGTAATACAGCCGGGGCAAAAACTGGTTGTTAATCAGGGATCCTCTTTTAAAAATAATAAAAAACAGGCACTGTATACGGTCAAAAATGGCGATTCACTCTGGAAGATATCAAAGAACCATGATGTCACCATTAAAGATCTCCGCCTCTGGAACCAGCTACACTCTAGTGATGTTCTTAAAGTCGGGGCTAAACTAAAAATAGGACGGAGTTATAAAAATTTTAAACCCTTATCTCTAAATCGCACGCTGGCAATTATAAGGGCAGAAAGCGCTTTTGATCCCTTTGCTCGCTCCACAGCTAACGCTAGGGGTTTAATGCAAATAATTCCATCCACCGCACGGCTCACCGCCAGACAGAATGGGATCCGCTTGGGAAGAATTAAAAACCTTTACAAACCACAGCTAAATATAATGATAGGGACTGCCTACCTAAGTGGGTTATTGGAAAAATTCGATGGCAATTTTGCTATGGCCGCCGCAGCATATAATGCGGGACCTCACCGAGCAAGGAGATGGCAGAAGAAGCGATGCGGAGATCCTAGAATGTGGATCGACTCTATTCCAATAACGGAGACTAGGAGGTATGTTAGGAGAGCAATCTTTTACTCAAGAATTTATGAATGGCGACTTGGCCTGCCGGTAAAAAGAATTAGCGAAGAGATTGGGCTGATTCCTCATCATAGTAATAAATTTAGGAAAAAGGGATGTTGGTTATGAAGAAACTGATAATAGGACTTCAAGGAGGAAGCGGTTTTCTGGGTGGTTTTTTAGCGAACCTACTGGTAAAAAAAGGACACTCCGTACGAATAGCTACAAGGGAAGAAAATAACTCCCGCAAGCTTTGGGTGCTTCCAAACACCAAGATAGGGAAAGTTGACATGAATCGACAGGAGCAGATAGATCGATTTTTCGAAGGCTGTGATTGTGTTGTAAATCTAGTCGGGATCTTGAATGAACGAAAGGATAACGGTAAGGGTTTCGACTATGTTCATGTTGAACTAACAAACAGACTAATACAATCCTGCAAGACTAATGGCATTTCTCATTTGCTACAGGTAAGCTCCCTTGGAGCCGATCCTAGCTCTGAGTCTTTCTATCAATCTTCAAAAGGACATGCAGAAAAATTATTAAAATCGGAGCAAAGCCCAAAATTACGCACGTCAATAGTTCAACCATCAGTCATCTTTGGCCCAAACGATAAATTTACTAATCGATTCGCTAAACTTCTTAACATTACCAGAGGAGTACTTCCATTAGCCTGCCCGAAAAGCAGGCTACAACCCGTCTATGTAGGTGATGTTGCTCAAGCAATAATGAACATTATTGAAAATGATTCGCTTGCAGGCCAAATTTATGAACTTGGTGGACCCGAAGTTCAGTCACTCAAAGAAATAGTAGAATATATAGGTGAAGTTTCTGGAATTAATACCCGAATAATACCACTCAATAGTCTGTTGTCAGCGATACAGGCACACACTTTAGAATTCTTTCCAGGTAAACCCTTCTCAAAGGACAACCTGAGAGCTTTACAGAAAGACTCGGTCTGCAAAAGAGTTGACTCACTTGATACTCTGGGAATTCGACCTACAAGGATGAGCGAAATCCTTCCGTCTTACCTTGGCGAGAAAAACATAAAAGGCCGCTATTCTGAATATAGAAATTTAGCGGGAAGATAATTAGAGCCTATCGACTAATGATGGAAGTATTCCAAGTTGGAGGTTCAGTAAGGGATGAAATCCTAGGTAGTGCACCAAAAGATAGGGACTATGTCGTTATAAATGGCTCCGAAAAGGAATTAATCGATGCTGGGTACAAACGGGTGGGTAAAAATTTCCCCGTCTTTCTCCACCCGACCACTAAGGAAGAATACGCTCTAGCTAGAACTGAAAAAAAAGAAGGCCCCGGCCACAGGGGTTTTTCAACTGATACCTCGAAGGGAATTACCTTGGAAGAAGATTTAGCTCGCCGGGACTTTACCATTAATGCAATCGCAAAAGATTCCACTGGGACAATATTTGACCCTTTTGGAGGACTTCAAGACATAGAAAGAAAAACTCTTCGACACATAACTGACGCCTTCAGAGATGATCCTTTGAGGGTGCTACGCGGCGCGCGCTTCTCTGCTACTCTAGGCTTTCAAATTGCCGAAGAAACACAAAGTTTGATGCTAGATATGGTGAAATCCGGGGAGCTAAAGAGCCTATCTGTCGAGAGAATAGAGAGGGAGCTACGTCTAGCAATCGCAGGCCAGCATCCAAACTATTTTTTTGAAACCCTGAAAAAATGCGAAGCGATTCCCCAACTATTACCGGAGCTTGATCTTCCCCAACTACACAACGCAGATGACCCGATTTTTCAAGCCTTAAAACATTTTGAAGGACAAGACAGGATGGCAGAGGAGCGTTTCATAGTATTTTTAACCCGAGCTGGAAACTACGGGCTACAAGAAAATGGAGAGAAAACCCAAATTAAAAACCTAATTGAAAGATTGAAGCTAAACAGACGCACCGCCGAAACCTATGCGTTGTACCTAGATTTTAATGAAAAGATAATGAATTACGCCTCCCTAGGGGAACAAGATGTCCTTCATTTATTTGAAGAGATGGACACTTTTCGACGACCCGAGAAGTTCACGAGACTACTTAAGATTTTGGGACATATTATTGAACCTGCTAAATCTTCTAATTACGTAAAAAAACTGACTGGTTTTTTTATGGAAGCCCTCTCTGAAACTTCTAAGCTATCAGCCAGATCATTTTTTACTGATGAGGAGATAGCAAAAACGGATTACTCCACTATAAGCCAAACATTAAGAATTGAACGAGCGAAAAAAATCCGTGAAACCATAATCGAATATAGAACAGAAATAAAATCAGTCGACGAATAATAGAAGAAGAATCCCACCCAAAACGATTCGGTAGATTACAAATGGGGTCATACCCACTTTCTCCACAAGCTTAAAAAGAAAAAGTAGTGAAATATATGCGGATAAACAAGACATCCCCAACACTAAAATCACATCAAAAACCATCCTACGGTCAGCAATTTGGAGGAAATGACTCAACTCGAGACCTGCAGAAAGACCGATGACAGGCATCGCTAAAATAGCCGATATTGAAACTGCAGCTTTACGGGAGAACCCTAGCACTAAAGCCGCTGTAATCGTAATTCCTGACCGAGACACACCTGGAATCAGAGCTAAACTTTGCGCAATTCCAATAATAATCAAACAACCTAAAGAAAGGTCATTCAAAGTTTTTTTTCCTCTAAACCTGTCTGCCAAGCCCAAAATCAATCCAAAAAATATTGTGGAATAGGCAACTACTTTGATAGTTCTCAAATCCGATGCAACAAAGTCTCTAAAAAAAAAGCCCAATGCTGCCACAGGCAAAGTAGCAACTGCCAAGCCCAAAATATAGGCAAAAAAATAGCTAGCTTTTTGGCTCTTGGGCCTAGGGGCAAAAATCCTCATGAAAGGACCACAATCTGCAATTAATTTTACAGGCTTTAACTTAAACTCTGAGTTGTTTTCGTCCCTGGACTTGCTTGCAAAAAAAAGTAGAACAGCCCCTAAACTTCCCAAATGAGCCGCCACATCAATACCTACACCTTGATCCGTCCAATCCAATAGTTGTGGCAAAAGCACCAGATGACCAGAACTTGATATCGGTAAAAACTCTGTAAGGCCCTGTATTAGCGCAATCGCGACAATATTAATGATTTCCACAAACCTAACTCAAATATAACCTTTCAGAGACGACCGCTCTCGTCATTCACAAAACCGCGGAGGTGACCACTAAAGTTCTTACCGAGAGCCATAACTTTTATATATTGCCCCATTTCGGTCGGAAGTAGCAATCTTTTGGCTTCCTGAGCCAACAAATAGTTTTCAACCGGATCGTCTAAATTAGACCTGACGAAAATCTCTTCAATCTTATTATTGACTAGAAACCTCTCTTGGGTGGTAAAACCCAATATATCAAAACCTATTCCGGCAGCAATATTGGCAACCGTCGAAAAATTTACAGAAGTAGTAATATCCTGTAAACCTAGCAATCGAAAAGGATCATTGAGCACCGTATGCTTAAAGTAGCATCTTAATGTTCCATCTAGCCTATCCTCTCTAAAAAATTCCGAGCCAGGATATCCATAATCAATTATAAAAAAAACCAACTCATCAACGGAAGAGAAAATCGAATTTAGCCAAGGTTCAAGACCGTGAATCATCTCTGTTCGATAACCGTCTTCATAACCTTTAAGAACACGCTTAATTTGCTCCGGCACATCGGTGCTTTTCTCTTTCCATACTAATTCTTGACCGGAGAGTGCGACCCCTAACTCTTGCACTGTGCCCTTGTCTACAAGATACCGAGTAGCCGGCATCGCATCTAACACTTCGTTAGCAATTAGGACTCCTTTTGAAAGATCTCTTGGTAAAGATTTATGCCAAAAGAAGCCCCCAGAGAGATCTTTCGTCGCCGTCCTTTGATCAACCCATAATGATTCATTAGGTTCAATTATGTGATAAGCATAACTGTGAAAATCGTGAAATTCACCTAAGGCGCTACAAACACTTTTTGCCAAATCCCCACCTCCTGCGCCGAACTCTAGAATGTTGCAGTCCAATGAGTCTAGGACGGGAGCCAACTCATTAGCAACACACTCGCCGAACAATTGACCGGAGGATGGCGCTGTTAAAAAATCACCATCCTTCCCAAAAATTTTATCTCCGGCATCGTAATACCCAAGATTTTCGGTATATAGCACTATTTCCATAAATTCGTCGAAACCTATAACACCGTTTTTTGAGTTCTGAATTGATGACACAACCAGCTTTTTCACCGCGTTGGATCTATTACGTTGAGAATCTGAAAGCACAGGCAAGTTGTCAAGTGTGGCCATAGTTGGGAAAATATAAATTAAATTAGCAAGCGGAAATTGTAACAGATGGTAAAAAGAGATACTCCCAAAAGCATTACTCAAAATCGTGTGGCTCTTGTAACTGGAGGCGCAACTAGGCTTGGGCGACAAATTACCTTGACATTACACGAAGCTGGCTTCGACATTTGCGTACATTGTAATAATTCCGTAATAAGCGCTAACACACTTGTAGAAGAACTAAACTCCTCGCGACCTGAATCGGCCTTCTCGATCGTGCAAGATTTAACAGTGACTAATTTCGCGGAAAACATAACCTCTATGATTACCGTCAAGAAAGGAAGGCTCGATTTATTGGTTAACAACGCTTCAATATTTAATAAAACTTCAATAGCAACCCACGGCCAAACTCTCTGGGATCAGACTATGTCTACTAATGCCAAAGCACCTTACTATTTATCCCTAAGCTCGGCAAACTTACTAAGGAAAAATAGCGGCTCTATCGTAAATATCTCTGATATTCACGGTGAAAGGCCCAGATTGGGATATTCAAGTTACTGCATTTCTAAAGCCACTCTAGATGCGGTCACTAAATCTTTAGCGATTGAGTTGGCCCCAGAAGTTCGAGTGAACTCTGTCGCTCCAGGGGCAATAATTTGGGCAGATAGTGAAGAAACTGAAGAAAGAACTGAAGCACTATCTTTCACTCCCTTGAAACGCACTGGAGAACCCTCAGACATCGCAAAAGCGGTGTTATATCTGGCGGAATCAGCCTATGTAACCGGACAAATTCTTAGAGTAGATGGAGGACGGGCTTTGAATGTGTGATACTCAGTCTGGGACTTCTAAAGATGGAATGGAAGAATTAATATACCAGCGATCTCGCACTCCGTCATACCACCACTCCTGTACAAAAAACTTTTTAGATAGCAGCCCAGTATCGATTTCATAGAACTCTACTTCTGCCACCACCCTGGCGCTCATGCCGCCTTGCTCTAAAAGTTTGCTTAAATTTCGATAGGAAATAATCCTATGACGGCTTATAGACTGCAAGGAAAAATTAATCTTTTGCCCGTCTTTTGTCCGTTGATGTTGAAGGATCTCCTCAAAATATCCCCATTTCAAAGACTGAGCATAAGATTTCACTGCATCCTCTAAAAGATTTACTCTTGCGGGGGAGCTAATACGGCTGTCGATATTTGTTGAGGTTATTCCGCAACTTGTTAAGCTGATTCCAACAATACTAATCAGAAAATAGTAAGCCATTGTTCCTACAGCATTTTTCATAAGATAGAATCCCATTTGATTTTTATCGAGCTAAACCGTTCTCGGTCGAGGTTTTTAAGAGAGCGTTCTAGAAGCGGGTCTACAGATAGCAGTTCCTGGAACGAAAATAGTTCCGTCAGGGCACCAACCAGCGGCAAATTATCGGGCAAGCCTCTATCGAGGAGGCAAAATTTCTCGGAACTCGCATCTTCACGCAAAAGCAAGTCCAAGTCCATACTAACGCATCCCAATTCCTTGCTTTGCTTACGCCTACCACATGAACTCTCTATACTTTCCATGAGAGTTTTGATTTCTTTAATGGGTAATCGAGACTTAAATTTAACTACAACGTTCCAGTAAAATGCTCCTTTCCCCGAAAAGTCTGCGCTTTTAGTTAATTGAGAAATCTCTAGTTGTCCCAGAAGTAGTCTCATTTTTCTTAGGCTCTTTTTTATATTCTTCGCGCGCCTAAAATTGCTTGCCACCCCAATCACAACTACCCTATTCGTAGCGCTCAAGTCCTGGCTCCCCTCTCGATGATTATACCCACATCTTTGACTCCCGATAAAACACCTAGCTTATTAATTTTCAGCCATAACCAGGGAAGTTCAAATTCTTCCATTAAAATCTGACAAAGATTCTCACCTAGTGCCTCTAGCAAATTAAATTCACTACTGCTGACGAATTCCATGATACGATCGCTAATTGCTTTGTAATCTACCGTATCCTTCAAATCATCTGTACTAGAGGCAACTCCAATATCAAGCGCAAAATCCAAATCTATCACCAAAGTTTGCAAAACCAGTCGTTCCCATTCCCAAACTCCGATTTTGGCGTCTACACGTAAGTCTCTGAGATAAATTATGTCCATTTTACAAAAGCTCAACTATTTGAATCGATCATCGCGTGATTCTAGCAAATTGGGCGCAATCTGTGTTGAGTTATGGAATGGCTGATACCATTAATTTAGCCACGACAGCGATTTTCCTACTTTCGGGGTACTTATTAGGGTCCATATCCTCGGCGATTGTTGTGTCAAAACTTTTCGGCCTCGCTGACCCTAGGCAAATTGGCTCGGGAAACCCAGGAGCCACGAATGTGCTCAGATACGCTGGCAAAAAAATCGCCATAATTACATTGGCCGGCGATGCCCTTAAAGGCGTAGTTCCGATAAAAATCTCTCTGATATGGGGAGTCGGCCTGGAAGTTGCCACCCTAGTAGGTTTTTCTGCTTTTCTAGGACACCTATTTCCCGTATTTCACGATTTTAAAGGAGGCAAAGGGGTGGCTACATTTCTTGGCGTCACTTCTGCTCTGTATTGGCACATTGGCGCAGGTTTCATAGCCTCCTGGGTCTTTGTTGCTTTAATTTTCAGATACTCATCTCTCTCAGCTCTCCTTTCCTGTCTCATTGCGCTGGCCTTGGTTTGGAAGGGAAGTCAATCTGCGATAATTGTAAGTTGTTATCTTATGATGGTTGTCTTTATCTATATAAAACATCGAGAAAACATAAAAAACTTAATAGCGGGCAAAGAAAAAAAAATAGGAAATTAATTCTTTAGATTATTGCTTATTTTCTTAAATCAGTTTAGATCCTGCAGAGACCATCTTGGTCGAATATTAAAGTCACTGCTTTGGCGATCACCTCTTTCCAACCTTTTGCATCCCACATATGCTATCATGGCACCGTTATCGGTGGCATAGGTGAGCGGCGGGAAGTGGGCCTCACAGTCTTCTTCTATAGCTGCTTTTTGCAAAGCTTCCCTCAAGGCTAAATTAGCACTTACTCCTCCCGAAACAATAAGTCGCTTGGCTTTAGAACTACGAATAGCGCGTTTACATTTTATTACCAGAGTCTCTATAACTGCGTTGCTAAACTCCAGGGCGACGTTAGCTTTTTCCTGCTCACTGAGCGATTTATTCGCAATAGCGTTCATCACATTAGTTTTTAATCCGCTAAAGCTTAAATTTAAACCAGGCCTGTCAGTCATAGGGCGTGGAAACCGGTATACGCTGGGCTTGCCTTTTTGGGCTAACCGTTCAATGGCTGGTCCCCCGGGATATCCCAGGCCAAGCATCTTTGCAACCTTATCAAACGCCTCTCCTGCCGCATCATCTAAAGATTCTCCAATGATACAATACGATCCTAACCTCTCTACCAATATAAACTGACTGTGGCCTCCAGACACGAGTAATGACAAGAAGGGGACGTCTAGTTCGTTCGAGTCGAGGTTTGGGGCAAACAAGTGCCCTTCCAAATGATTTACAGCAAGAGCAGGAATTTCAAGCGCCCAAGACAGCCCTTTAGCAAAGCTCGCCCCTACTATTAACGCTCCTGCTAAACCAGGGCCACCCGTATAGGCTATCGCATCTATGTCACTCAAACTCTTATTTGCGGACTTTAAAACCTGCTCAAGCACGGGAACAAGCTTGTTCAGATGATCCCGGGACGCAAGTTCGGGCACAACCCCGCCATATTCTGCATGTAAATTTACCTGGCTATGTAACGCATCACTTAATAAGCCAATTTCGCTGTCATACAGTGCTAAAGCGGTCTCATCGCAGGAAGTTTCAATACCAAGAACTAACATAATATTATTTTACCTTCCTTAAAGCTCGACATCGAGAAAAAAAGTTATATACTTATCGCCTCCCGAAAGACAATAACGGACCACAAGATATGCCGAGTGTAAGAGTAAGAGATAACGAACCTTTTGACATAGCCATCAGAAGGTTTAAAAGAGCCTGTGAAAAAGCAGGTATCTTGGCGGAAGTTCACCGCAGGGAATTCTACGAAAAGCCAACGACAACTAGAAAGAGAAAGGCGGCGGCAGCCGTAAAGCGATGGCAGAAAAAAATGACTAGACATTTACCCAGACAGCGCCACCGCTAAGAGTGGCCTCAGAACGTAAATCAAAACCTCTAAAGGTCTGTTCATTGTGACGACCAGCTTGACCATAAAAATACAAGAAGATTTAAAGGCCGCTATGAAGCGCGGGGACAGAGCAACAGTCTCAGCACTACGCCTTATAATCGCCGCGATAAAACAAAGAGAAATTGACACCCGAAAAGCTCTAACTGACTCGGAGGCAGTCGTGATACTTAACCGACTGTCGAAACAACGTAAGGATTCAATTTCTCAATATCTGGCCGCCTCTAGGAACGATTTAGCATCTGTAGAGGAAAACGAGCTAAAAATAATAGAGGATTATCTTCCCGAACAGCTATCCTCAGAGGAAATAGAGTCAAAAGTCCTCTCAGCAATCGAGTCCATTGGCGCTAAATCGCTAAAAGACATGGGAAAAGTGATGGCTAAATTAAAAGCGGAACTTCAAGGAAACGCGGACATGTCTGTTGTAAGTGAAATCACAAAAAAGAACCTTTAAGTTGCTTTTAAAGGAGACTTTTTGTAGCCCTTAAAAATAATCTTGTTTAGGATAGGCCTGGATACTTAGGAGAACCTGATGGCCAACCGAATACCGAAAGAGATTATAGAAGATATCCTTGAAAGAATTGATATCGTTCAGGTCATAGAAGCTCACCTACCACTTAAAAAAGTTGGCAACAACTACACGCGATGCTGTCCTTTTCATGATGAAAAAACCCCGTCCTTCTCCGTGAATCAAAAACAACAGTTTTACCATTGCTTCGGATGCAAAGCTTCCGGAAATGCTATTACCTTTCTCATGGAGTATCTTAGTCTGGATTTTATTTCCGCAGTGGAAGAGCTAGGTTCTTTATGTGGCGTCAAAATTTCTAAAGAAGATAATCCGGTTCAAAAGTCAAAAAGCAGGAATCTAAACGAAACAATTAATTTTGCTACTGTCTACTATGAACAGCAATTGAGGAGATCCGAATCTCGCCAGAAAGCCATAGATTATCTTAAAGGCCGAGGAATTTCCGGAGAGAGCGCTAAGATTTTTCGCATAGGTTATGCGCCAGAAGGTTGGAAAAACCTAGTAAATGCGCATCGCAACCAGGGTCTTAACAACATCCACCTCAAAGAAACAGGACTAGTGGCGGAAGGAAAAAATAACATTTATGACCGATTCAGAGAAAGAATTATTTTTCCGATTAGAAATCGGAGGGGGTCAGTGATAGGCTTTGGCGGACGATCGATTGGTGATCAGCAACCAAAGTATCTCAACTCTCCCGAAACCCAGCTTTTCCAAAAGGGCCATGAATTATACGGACTATTTGAAACCTTAAATTATTCGAGACCGAAACAAATTTTTGTAGTTGAAGGTTATTTGGATGTGATAAGTCTATACCAAGCTGGAATCAAAAATACCGTGGCGACCCTTGGAACCGCTATTTCGAAAATACAAATTGAGAAGCTGTTTAAAGAAACAGCAAAAATACAATTTTGCTTCGACGGAGACTTGGCAGGTCAAACTGCAGCCCGAAAAGCGCTCGACTTATCTCTACCCTTACTAAAAAATGATCGTCAAATAGAATTCAGCTTTCTCCCTAATGGAAGCGATCCAGATTCCCTTATCAGAGCTTTCGGAGCCAATCAATTTCTTAATCAATGCAGAACTATTAGCCTAGTTGATTTTCTACTGGAAGTAATAGCAGAGAAATCCTCTTCAAGCACTAACAGCTCTAACGCTGCCTCCGCCGCGCTAGCGAAACCTCTCATTCTAAGTATTCCCGATGCTACTCAGAGAGCTTTTGCTGTAAACGCTCTCGCCGAAAAAACTGGCTTCGATCCGGCAATACTTTGGCGGGAATTTAACCCTCAATTTAAAAAACAAAAAACTAGAGATATTCGACAAAACCTGTCCGAATTTAGCAGCCGACCCCTGGTGGAGCAGCTTATCGCAATTTTGATATTTGCACCTGGTGCAGCTAAATTTATGAACCAAGACACAAAAGAACTGATTGCCTCAGGAATTGACAGCTCAGGTCATTTTTTGAGAGTTTGGGAACTAGCCAGACGTTCAGGTCAAAATCGTGGAATTTTTTACCAAAATTTAAGGGATTTGGAAGAATTTTCAAAAATAGAATATCTACTTTCTATAGAACTGCCGTACTCTGAAAGTGAAGCTAAAAAAGAATTCAAAGACGGAATAAAAAAACTCAAAATGAAAAGCCAAGAGAATATTATTAAGCGATTCAATACTTTACCTCTTTCCGAGTGGACGGAGGAGCAAAAACGTCTTGTGAGGGAGTATAAGCACCCTTCAGACATAGAGAGCTTTGAAAAATAGTATTTTAGTGATAGAATTTCGCGTTCATTTCTGAATGCAGGCACTAACTTTCTATCCAAAAGGGTGGCTAATAATCACCTCACGAGGAGTTATCAGGTTGAAAAAAACTAAATCTCGTTCTGCCTCAAAAAAGGCTACGGCTAAAAAAACAACAGCTAAAAAAACAACAGCTAAG
>TARA_B100000674_G_scaffold291621_2_pt1 | contig 15707 bp, 4 predicted proteins | sample TARA_B100000674 | Tara Oceans TARA_B100000674 (sample SAMEA2622759) | marine metagenome | biome: marine biome (ENVO:00000447); feature: surface water layer (ENVO:00002042); material: "saline water (ENVO:00002010), including plankton (ENVO:xxxxxxxx)" | depth 5 m
CTTTCTTTCTTTCTTTTTATAATCACACCCCATCAGTACGTCCCACCCGTCGTCTCCATCCAAAAAGTCAACGCGCGAGATGTCTGAGACGCAGGCGATGCATGCGATGATCTCGCGCGTCAGACGACGACGACGACCTTTTAGACGACGCGCGCGTTCGCTCGAGACACACACACACATCGTCATGCAGGCGCCGACGGTGGTGGTGAATCAAAACGCCTCGCGCGAGACGGGATCGATCGCGCGCGCGAATAACATCGCGGCGGCCAAGGCGGTGAGCGACGTCGTGCGCACGACGCTGGGACCGAGATCGATGTTGAAGATGATTCTGGACGCGTCGGGAGGTGCGTGTGATGCGTCGTTCGAGCGGAGTGGAGGATGGGGACGGGGACGCGCGAGGAGGACGGAGGGACGGAGGACGGAGGACGGAGGACGGAAGACGGAGGAGGGAAGAGAGGAGGAGGATGGTCAAAGGGTCGGCGGGGAGACGACGCGAGACGCGAAACCGCCGAGGAGGACCGCGACTGACCATCTGACCGTTCGTTCGTGCGCGCGTCGCGTCGGTCGTAGGTATCGTGTTGACGAACGATGGAAACGCCATCTTGAGAGAGATCGACGTCACGCACCCGGCGGCGAAGAGCATGATTGAGTTGTCGCGAACGCAAGACGAAGAAACCGGGGACGGGACGACCTCCGTCATCATTCTCGCGGGGGAGATTTTACACCTCTCGCAACCGTTTTTGGAGAAGGATATTCACCCGACGGTGATCGTGCGCGCGTATATGAAGGCGTTGGACGCGGCGCTCGGGGTGATCGACGCCATTAGTTTTCCCATCGACGTCACCGATCGCGACGAAATGTTGAAAATTGTCAAGAGTTCCATTGGTACCAAGTTTACCGCGCGCATGGGGGAATTGATTCCGAATTTGGCGCTCGACGCCGTGATGTGCGTGGCGAGAAAAAATGAAGACGGGACGAACGATATCGACATTAAAAAGTACGCAAAGGTGGAAAAGATTGCCGGCGGTTCCATCGACGATTGCGCCGTGTTGCGAGGGGTGATGATGAACAAGGACGTCGTCGCTCCGAGTCGCATGAAGCGACGCATCGAGAGACCGCGAATCTTGCTGTTGGATTGCTCGCTCGAGTACAAGAAGGGTGAAAACCAAACCAACGTGGAGATCACGAAGGAGGAGGATTGGGCGACGCTGTTGAAGATTGAGGAGGATTGGATCAAGGAGACGTGCGAGAAGATTGCGGCGTTCAAGCCCGACGTCGTCGTCACGGAGAAAGGGTGCAACGATCTCGCGTGTCATTACCTCGCCAAGGCTGGCATCACCGCGTTGCGTCGCGTGCGCAAGACGGATAACAATCGCATCGCGCGCGCCGCGGGGGCGACCATCGTGTCCAGAGTGGAGGAGATTCGCGAGTCGGATATCGGTACGGGCGCCGGTTTATTCAACGTCGAAAAGATTGGCGACGAATACTTCACATTCATCGTCGATTGCGACGAACCCAAGGCGTGCACCATCGTCCTTCGAGGTGCGAGCAAGGACATTTTGAACGAAATCGAACGCAATCTACTCGACGCCATGGGGGTGGCGAGAAATGTCGTGCAAGATCCGCGTTTACTACCGGGAGGCGGCGCGGTGGAGATGGCGGTGTCGAGAGCCATCACGGAAGAAGCGTCCAAGATTGAAGGCGTGGAACAGTGGCCGTTCCGCGCCATCGGGTCGGCGCTTGAAGTCATTCCGCGCACGCTGGCGCAGAATTGTGGCGCCAACGTCATTCGTACCCTCACCAAGCTTCGCGCCAAGCACGCCGAGGGCGAAGACGCGCGCACGTTCGGCATCGACGGCGAGAAGGGCACCATCGTGGACATGAAGGCGCTCGGCGTGTGGGATCCGTACGCCGTCAAGGTGCAATCCATCAAGACGGCGGTGGAGAGCGCCACCATGCTCTTGCGCATCGACGACATCGTCTCCGGATTGTCCAAGAAGAACGATGATGCAGCAGGCACCGGGACAGGTGTTAACGCAGGCGCAGGCGATGACGACGAGTAGAAGAGCGTCCGTCGTCGTCGTGAACCATCATCATTAATTAGTATATTCTCCGCCTTTGAATGAAACGTACACACCGTTACTAGTAAGGCGTAAGTCGTAAGAGTCGTGAGCCGAAAATTGAAAATTGAAAAACAAGATTAAGATTTGTGGATGATTAATCCACATCGTCACACACGCGCGCGTTCGGACGACCATGGACGCGGCGCGGGTGGCGATGAAACACACGTCAGACGCCGGACGCGCGGCTCTGGACGCCGTGGGCGTCGCCCGAGACGCGCTGTGCCCTCGCGCGCGTCGACTCATCGACGCCTCGTTTCCTCCCGAGTCGCACGATCGCGCCGAACTCGCGTCGAGATTGCTCGCGCTGGCGGTATTGCAGTACGCGCAGCACATGGCGAGTTTTCGAGCGTGGCGATCGAGCGCGCGGGCGTGGTCGTGCATCGCGAGAGGGGACGCGAAGGGGACGTTTTCGTCGATCTTTTGGGCCTTCGCCACGTTTGCCGTCGTCGCCGAACCGTTGCGACTGTCGAGACGCACGTACAGGGCGTTACTGCGCCGGGAGATGGCGACGAGGTTCGGAAACGATGCGGTGCAAAAGATGCTGTCGGACGACGCGCTGGTGAGCGATGGGGCGGTGGGGACGCGGGGCGCGTCGACGGATGCGGCGGGGACGGCGGCTGTGGGCGCGCCGGCGTTCGCGAGAGCGGCGTTGGATGCGGCGGCGGATGGCATCGAGTCGTGCGTCGCGCTATTGTATCACTCGCAGAGTTTGTTCTCAAGTAACTTTTGGAGCGCGCCGGTGTTGATCGGGTGCGCCATCGTGGGACAAGCGATGCAGACAGCGCGGTCGTTTGACGGTTATGAGGCGAAAAAAGAAGCGCATCGAGCAGAGACAGCCACCGAGAGGCTACGCGAGCTTCTCAAGCATGCGCGCACGAACGGTGAAGCGATCGCGCTCGCGAATGGGAGCGCGGTCGAAGTGGAAGAGGCGATGGCGACGCTGGAGGCGGGACAAGAGTTTGTGTACAGACGAGAAGTTTTGAACTCCAGGACGAGTTTCCCGTCAGACGTGTACGAATCCGCGGCGAATCTCTTGCCCGTCCTTTCCATCATTCCTCGTCTCGCTCGAGGGATGAGCGTAAACGCGTGGGACGTGCAGGTGGCCATGACGTCATTCAACGGCGTTCGCGCTGCGTTGGCCGTGCTCGTGCAAAACATGACGATGTTGCGTACGGCGGAAACGCACGCCACAAACGTGTCCAACTTGTACGACGCGCTCGATGCGTCGTCCACTCGAGCGTCTATGGCAGCCGACAAGAATGGCGCGGCGATCGGTTCGAGCGTGCACGCGGAGACTCCTGAAGACGACATGTCTCTCGTGGAGGTTGAAGCCCTCACCGTGCGCGGGTATGACGGTCTCGACGTCATTCGCGGGCTCGATTTCGTCCTCTGCCGCGGAGATTCTGTCGCCGTCGTCGGTCCATCGGGATGTGGGAAGACGCTGCTCGTGAAAACACTCGTCGGGTTATGGACTCAAGGGTCGGGCAGCGCTCGAGTCATCGATCGCGCTCGCGTGTGCGTGCTTTCGAGAAAGCCGTACTTGCCGAGAGGGACGTTGCTGGACGTGTGTTTATATCCCACATCTTCCGCCGAAATAGGCGCGGAGACGGTGGCTTTGCTCCGAGAAGTGATGATAACGCTCGGTTTGGAGCGATTCATGGAGTACTTGGACGTCATCGCCGCGTGGGATGATAATTTGAGTCAGAGTGAGCAACAGCGATTCGCCGTCTGTCGCGCCGTCGTGAACCGCGCCGAGTTGTGCATTCTCGATGATGCGACGTGCTCCATGGATCCCAAGGACAGAGTCGCCGCGTACGGTGTGCTGAAAAAGCACGTGGGTGGAATCTTGAGTTTAGGCGACGAAGTGTCGTTGCCCAAGCACCACTCGCGCACGCTCCGCGTACACTCAGACGGGACGTGGAGCGACTTTGTCGGCGGCGTCTCTCCGGTAAAACTTCACACGCAAAACGGTGAAGACGCAGGTTCCGCTGCGGCTTCGACGACAACTTTACTCACAAAACGAGACGCCACGCCCACGAACATGGCATTTAGCCCGTTACAGATGGACGCAAGCAGGAAGGGCAATCAATTTATTCGTCAGCAGACGAAGAAAGTCGCTCGCGCGCTGGGCGTAAAGCCGGAAAAGCTCGGCGTCGTTCCGACACCGACGAAAGATAGGACGGGTGGGAAATCTCTCTCATTCGACCCTCTTAAGTAATTTGTTGTTGTAGAAATGTACAGTTACAATGGACTCATCTAAACAAATCCGAAACCTTCGCATCCCTCCGTAATGGCGAGTAGAAGGCGTTCACGAAGAATTTCTTTCGAGCTATATTCGTGTAAATCTAACTGATTGAAGCACGTGTGTGCGGACGGCAATTTCGCGTCGTCTGCGTGCTGTCTATGAATGGAGAATCTTTGAGGTCCTTGCATCCCTTGCAGGGCGCTGAATCCCTCGAGCGGAACTTTCGAAGTCCCGGTGCAAAACATCAATAACCGCGCCAAATCATCCTTTGATAATTCGCGCACGACGTCCCAAAACCATTGAATCTGTTTCGAACCAACGGTAAAGCCGGTGTATTCGGTATTCGCGCGCCAATCTTCTATGTCTATGTCTGGCGTGCCACTTATCATCAACTCGAGCTCTGCCGCGTTCAGAATGGAGATGGTTTCCTTCGGAATGACCTCCTCGAACCCCTGCACCATGGCCGCCAACTGTTCCTTGACGGCGTTTGTCATTCTGTACGCGCTGACGAGGTTGACGTATTCCGCTTTGTTTTCATCCGTGACGGGTATATTTCTCCCGTTTTCAATCAAATCGTGTACCTCCGTCTTACCAAAGTACTCCGTCGATTCGCTAAACGTATACTCCATGACGCCTTCGATGGAGTTTTCCAACATCCACTTTAGACTCTTGAAGTAATCTGGATCTACGCCTTCCATGTCTTCGTATGTGAGCACCTGCCCGAGCAAATGCTTGTAAATTGGACGCGTGAAATACGCATTCAGAAGAATGTCGTCCAAGAGAACCTTGCCGACGAGCCTTCCAACGAATCGGAAATAACGCGAAAATTCTGGATGAACTTTGCTATCGGCGTTCGGTTTGTAACATCCATCGTGAGATAACTCGAAGAGGGCGATGTCTGGTTTGAAAATTTCTCTGGCCAAAATGCTGAACCATTCCTTGATCAATCCTCCGCCGTCAAGTCCCTCTTCCCCGACAAACACGATGCTCAACTTGCCGCGTATCTCCTCCACACTTCTGTTGCTGAGATGTCTGAAAGAATCCTCAAGCACGTGAGCTCTCCTGATGTGAAGCTGACGATTTTCGGGACGTTCTCGTCCTTGACGATCGCGAAGTTTCTTTATGCGAGAGCGCACTTCCGCGCGCTTGACTGAAAAGTCGAGCAACCTCGGATTGTGCAACAACAACTTCATTTCCTCAGAGAGTAATTGCGGAGAACGCTTCAACTGCTTGTTGAGCAGTTCTTTGTGTGCTTCGACGAACGCCCATATGTCTGCCATCAGCGCGTAAATCTCGGAGCCTTGCTTCGTCGTTGCGTTTTGTTCAGACAACGATTCGAGCACGTGAGTCGATCCTCGCTGCAGCGCGTGCAAAGTTTCGAGCATGTGGCTCGATGTTCGTTGCAAAATCCCGGTCGACGATGGCGGTCTGATACCGATCGCCGGTGACGGTACGCGCAGAGAGTGTGAAGGGAGGAAAGCACCCGAATCGCGGCGCTGCCTCGTGATCTCGCTCTCTATGAATGGCATAATCTTGCTACCAATCATCATGTAAGCCTTTATACCATCCGTCAGCACGGCGACAGCTTGAGAGTGCTCGTTATGATCATGCTGATCTTTCCCTTCCATTTGCTCGACGTATGTGTGCAACATTTTCCACAGAGGGCGAAGGTTTTTACCGTAACTTACGAGTTGATTCTGCACCTCGTCAGTCGAGTTTTCGACGAAGGACAGCACGAACGTGAAGCATCGAGTCAAGCGAAGCAACAGCGGCATGCATTTGCTGATTTCCTTTCTCGCGTCGATGATCCTATTGTTGACCTTGACGTCGGTAAAGTCCACGAGCTTGCCCGCATCGAACGAAGCGACGGAGATGTTCTGAAGAGCGGTTTCGGAACAGGCGATTGCCGTTCTGTGCAATCTCGCCAAGACTTCATCTTGAACGTTTGACGGACAGGATTGACAAAGCTTTTTCAGAACGCTGTGAACTTTGTCGTACGTCTGCGAAGAGAGGTGAGGCTTTTCCAAAATACTTATGATATCAGACACCAAGTGCGGATACTTGGGCAACACCTCGCTGAACACGGCGGACTCCTTCAGCGAGCCCTTCAACGTCGCGTGCTTGGACAAGTAATTGTCAAGACACGTCGCGCACAGTTCAACACCTCGCACATCGTACCGCTTCGGCTCCCATATGAGCAACCGCAACAGGATAACGAGTAGTGACATGTCAATCGTCGCCACTCCGTCGCTCGACAGATGCGTGGTCTCCGCCGCGTCGTCAATCATGGAATCGATGGCGTCTGCGCTCATCGTCGTCGTTTCTTTCATGGAATTAGCGTTCTCGAGCAAATCGTAAAACCACTTTCTGGATAATTTTGGAACCGTCGACATCGCCTGTACGTGCTTGCTGCGACTCAGCAGCTGTGACAGGAGGATGAGGTATCTTCGAATCACCGTGTTGGAGAAATCGTCTCGCACGTTGTCTGCATTCCTACCTTCGACGTCGAACACCTCTTCGAAAATTTTCTTTAACATCAAGTTGCGATTCATGTCGACGACGCATAGGTTGACACAAATTTTGTTCACCGTGTCCTTTGACTCGATACGATTACTGCGGTACATGGCCAACAATGTGTTCACATGCGCGACGTCCAACTCGACGTTCGCTTTGAAAGGCTTGAATCCCTCTGAATTCTCTTCGCGAGTCGGCGTCGGATGCCTGAAAAGCGTGTCGATGCGGTCTATGTCAACGCCTTGGACGGCCTGCGGAGGCATTCCTGGCATTTCCGGTACACGCGCCATGAATGCACGAAGTGAATTCGCAATCGTCTCGCGATTCGACGCGCCGGTTCCTGGACCAGGGCGCGGGCGGGCGGATGGGCTCAGTATTCTGTTCGCCTGTGCAGTCGTCGATCGAATCAACTCTTGCTGAATGTCACGCGGCATGGCCGTCAAAAACTCCGCTTCAATTGTAGTAAGCGCGTTGGCTCTTGTCGTATCGCCGGCTTGCTCGCGAGCGCGAGTGACGAGCCTATTCGCTTCCAGAAATCCATCTCGTAAGTCTTCTGATACCAAGGTGAGCTGATTGGACGTGATATTGAGTTGCGTCGCAATCTCGCGTTGGCGCGCGGTGCGCTCCTCCGGAGACTCGTCAGACGCCTTGGGACGCTCGTCCTCTTTGACGGCGGGTTCCTTTCCCTTGCTCGCCGAACCGGGCGAAGCCTCCGCCGCCGCATCGTTCACATCTGTTTTCATTAATAAAGTTTCATCCAACGCCACGGATTCACCGACGGACATGTGTACTGTGCTACACCAGAAACTCGATCGGGCGTGACGTCCGTCCAAACTCCAGCAAGTTTGATCTCGCACTTTAAAATCTTGCGGCGATTGCGCTTGGTACGTTCCGTCACCCAACCACAAAATTGCTTTGGCGGATGAAAGTGGATCAAAGAATTCCAACCTCGTCGGCCTGACCGCCAATCGAGCCATCTCTCCGCTGATTGAAGTGAGAACATTGTGAAGCGATCGCGACCTGGAACTAAAGTCCAATGGTGTAGAGAGCGTGATGTTCAAGTTTGATCCGACGCGCTGCACATTCACGCCGTCTTGACTGAACGTGGCGGTTTCGTCTTCTCCCAAGCCCCACGTGTGCCATGAATTCGTTTGAGTCACGGAGTTTTCGCGCGCGCTGCTTCGGAAGAAGTGGTCGCGCTGATTGTTCATCGAGCCAAACTCCGAGTCGGGCGAAGGACCAGTGAGCGTCTCATCCACAGACACTCTGCGACCTCCTGCGATCTCGACTTCACGTATCGACTGTGCCTCAACTCTTGGATCGATCCCAGCCATAGCGCTCGCGTAATCATTGGCGAGCCATCGCTCGAGCTCTCGAGTCGACACGTTCGTTTCTTGTTCGTTCATCATCGCCCGCGGAAGGATGCGAAAGTCTGAATGGGAAGATACAATTGAGGACGATGAGCGCGGCTCTTCGAAGTCACCCTCCTCTTCTTCGTCATCTTCATCCTCTTCTGAACCAACACGATAGGCGTCGTAGTCATCCGCGTCTTCGTCGTACAAGCCGTCGTCGGACATGTCGTCCACCCCCCCGGGATGTCCGAGCACGACTTCTCGGTCACCGTCCTCGTTCACGTGATCGACGTCGCTAGAGTAAAAGTCGACTTCCTCTTCCTCCTCTTCCTCCTCTTCCTCCTCTTCGTCTTCAGAGTCGTCTTCGTCTTCAGAGGCATCGGAATCGTCGTCGATTTCTTCGTCGTCGACTTGCGCGTCGTCGAAATCTTCGCTGCCCGAGTGATCCTCTTCCATCTCGCTGTCGGTTTCTATTTCTTCCAATTCATCAACCATCACTTCATGGTATGCCCCCTCTCCATTTTCGTCGTCGAGACGTTCCTCTTCATCCGCGTCGTCGTGCATTTCAACGTCCCCCGCACCGTCCATGCGCTCGAAATCGTCTTCTTGCATGTCGTCATCGACTTCAAAGGCGGCTCCGTCGCCCATCATGGCGGGAACTTCGCCGTCGTAGTCTTCGATGCGAGCGACTTGAATTTGACCCCCAGCGGCGTGAGCCAGTAAGTTTTCTAGCATTTCGTCGGTGCTTGCAGCGTTTTGATCGGCGCTGCGTTCCGCCGCGGCGGTCGCCTGGCGAACGGCGTGAGTGATGCGCGCGAGACGATTTTCTCGTTTCGTCTTTGCCGACCGCGTCACGAGCGCTTCGAGCACGGCGAGGATGACTCGCATGAAACCTGGGTTCGTTTGATCGCTCGATCGCCGCAAGACTGCAATCAGCTCGATGATACGCTTCGGTACTTTCAGAGCGTACATGGTCTTCACGACACCTTGCTGTAGATTGAAAATCGCCCGATTCCGTATGCGCTCTCCGCTCTGATAGCCGCGCGCCAAGCCGTAATCCATCAGCGCATGCAAAAAGTCGATCAACGCGTGTTTGGGTGGAACCTTATCGGCGCACTCGTGATCTTCAACCTCGAGCAAAGAGAGAAGTTGCTCGATAATTTTTGATCTCGCCTTGGCGTTGTTCACGCAAACCGTCGCCAAAAAGAAGACGGCATTTTCGTTCCCGCACCAAACTCCAGTCAGATCTTCCGACCCTTTCGCTGCGGGTTTTCTCCTTCGAGGTAAATGATCTCGTAAGATGGTACGAAACATGCCGCTCGTACCGTCAATCTTCATCATCAACTTTACACTCCCTGGATGCACCTCGACGATCTCGGTGAGCAATCGGAAAGCCGCGGCTTGACGCTCAAGCTGGGCCGTCGACTTGTCCCTGATCCCATCGATCGCCGTGGCCAGAAGAACCTCTAAGACTACTTTCAAACTCTTTGAATTTTTAACGTCAGGCAACGCTGGCATTTCTTTGATTTCGCTCCTCTTCGGTACGACGTATCGACGTTCGCCATCAGGATGTTCGCCCAAAGACTTGATCTCTGCCACATTCGCGAAAGCCTTCTGAAAGGTTTCAAAATCTCGTTCAACGGTGTGTTTCATCGCCGTACAGAATGTCTTCAACGTGACTTTGAAGTCTCGACCGAGCGGTGGCTTTGTGATACTCTTCACAATTTCGAGCTCCATCGCCGACTGAAGCGATTTTTTGTCATCCAAAAGGTGTCGAAGAATGACACAAACGCTGTCGTGGTCGTAATTCCAAAAGTACGTGAAAAGAGTATCCGTGAAATTCTTCGTGCCCGCGACTGGGTTCTTGGCCGCGATGACGCGATCGGCCACACCAGAATCACGTGAAAGATTCGCGAGCAGATCGAGGATGGCTGCCTGAATCGACGAGGCGTCGAAATGAAACGCCATGTCTCGCCTCTTCATTGATTCCACATCGAGTTCATCGCCACTATTGTTCGGCTTGTTTCGCATGCTCTCCGCATCAACATTTTCAACAGCCGTACTCCTTTGCAGATCGTCTGCAAAAGCAGATAAACACGCGATACATGCATCCGCGACCGCAAATATCTGATTCTTTGACAGGTATCCAAACTTGGAGTACGTACCGTCGCCAACCTTTTGCACGCACGAGGCGGTGTGGATACACGTCGTCATCGTCGCAAGAAACATGGGAATATTTTCCATCTTGGATTGGCATGCGCTTTTGATCGCTTGGCAAAATTCTTTCACGAGTGACTCAATCATGGACGCACGCTTCCACACGACTTCGCGCACGACCTCATCGCCTTGTCTCGAGAGCGCGTCCATGAACGCGTAGAGCTTGCACTCGTTCACGACGTCGGCGGCGACGTCCCTCTTGCGACTGCGGACCACTTCAGTGATGAGCTTATCGATGTATTCACGACGAGACAGTGTACTCAACTCGTGATTCTCCACCAATTTCAGTAAAAAGGTCGCTCCCTTCTCGGTGTTGATGCGGTAATAGGCGAACATAGCATCCACCAACTCCCGCACGCCGGGTAATCGATCTTGAACGGCGTGCATGTGTTTCACCTCCTTCGGAGCCGTGGACGGGTCCGTCGCCTCCGTGCTCGTCACTTGCATCGGTTCCGCCGCATTGTTCGCTTCATCAACGGGCGTCGCCGGCGGCGGTGGCGCTTCGTGAGGAACATCGTCCATGGGACGAGTCAGAAGATACTCCATCGCCCGTTCGACGCTTTGGCCGTTGACGGCGGTGATTGCGTGGTGCGCGTGTCCTCGACTGAATCCCATCTCAACGATGGACGCAATCATATCCTCCGATGGGACGAATGGTCGCGGCGGAGGACGCGGGACCGCGCGCGGAGCGGGCGGGCTTCTTCTCGGATCGGACGCAGCCGCCTGCGACGTGCCTCCCAAAATATTCAAGAAGCACTGCAAGAACAAATCCGCCTCCTTCTGAGACGCGAGCGCCGCGAAATTTGCCACATCCTGCCTCCACAGACATTTCAACGCATCATTCAAAGAACAGTGTATCCAATCCATACCAGACCTCGCATTAGTAAAGGCGTCGGGGACGTGTGAGTACGTCGGCATGTGAACGTCGGTAGCGCTCGCGTGCTCTGGAAGATCGGTGGAGAGCGCGAGCTTGTACGTGTTCGTCGACGTGATCAATTTGACGTCCGATATGGCTGAAAATAGGCGCGCGAAACTGCGAACCGTGTTATAGCATTCCGATGTGACGGCGACATCCTCAGTCTCGGTGCGCTTCACCCCAGATTGCAAAAGTTGTTGCGTCAGTTCAACCGTCGCCTCAAAGTGAGCGTACAGCAAACTGAACAAGCCGCACCTCGCCGCGTAGTTGATCATGACGCCGTTCGGTGCGTTTCTTCTATCGTCGAAGAAAATTTCATACGATAACGCGACGAACGCTCGCAAGTGACTCTGATGACGATCAGTCTCAGACTGATTCTGTGAGTTCAGCATCACAGTGGATTGAGACAGTGTGCGCTTCACTTCGCACGCCATTTCCCACACGGCGTCGCCGCTGCACTTGATGAACTTTTGAGCGCACGGTCCTAAATCTTTTCTGCGACGCATGGTCGTCGATACCTTGGTGACTGAGGCGAAAAGCGCGCTGATCGACCTCATGAAATGATCCGCCCGCACGCACAACCACCACACGGGAGAATACGGCTGTTGTTTCGAGTCAACTTTCGCGAGAACTTTGTGGAACATCGCTTCCAATTTCGACGCGCGCGAGAACGCTTCAAGAGCCGATCGAAACAAGATCTGCGTCTCCTCTCGCGAATGCATGAGTTTGCAAGACATTGCCGGCATCTGCTGGATGACGGACGAAAACAAGTCGCAGAGACGCTCGTAACCAGCCATGAATGTGCACAATGATTTGACTTGTTCACAGAACGCCGTCTCGTTCTTCAAGTGTGGTCTCTTCGATTTGTTACTGATAGTGTTGCAGTAAATGTCATACGAGGCGTATTGATCCATGTTTTCATCCACTGGAACGGGCGCCGCGAATTTAGCGAGCTGCGAGCACACATCGGTCGACGAGCGTGTAAACTGTTTGACGAGCACGGCACATGCGCGCATCACTCCATCCGACGAGTCCAATAGCTCCACGCTGTACGCGTTCGCGTCGATCGGATTGATGATCGCCTTGCACGCCACGCTGATGGACTGGTAGCTAGAGCACGATGCAAACTCAATCGGCATGGGGCAAATGACCATCTCCAACAGTATCTCAACCACTCCCACGTTCACGAGCCGTTCGCACATGTGAGACGTCGCTAAAACACCGTCCATGAATCTCGATATATTTTGAAGTCTCTTGGATAATGGCATCTGATCGATGACATCCTTGCTCACGAACGCGTGCTGATACGCGTCGGGGTCGTACATCTTCTCGTAGATGGCTTCTCTTGCATCTGACAGTATGTGGTGCATGACTTGAACGCCGTCACCTTGTAGCGCCGGAATGTGTCTCAAGGCTTCATTGATTCCTGTGCCGACGACTTTGGCCGTATCTGAGTTCATGGGAAAGGATTCATCTAAAAACATCGTTCTCAAACACGTGAGCGCGGACGATTTGATAACTTTTGCCTGTCCCTGCTCGTTCAAGCAAATGGCGTTGATCGTCGTCGGCACCGCACAGAGCACCTTGGCCATGTTCTTGTTGTTCCCGATCGGCCACATCGTTTCCGTGATAAACTTGAGAAACGCATCGATGATACCAGCTTCGTCCAGCGTTGCGTAACACGTCGGCTCGTTGTGGATGACGTCGCACAACAAATTCGACGCCAAGGATGATACCCCAGGACCGAATTTGAGCGGATATCTGAGAACGGTGGCCAACGTATCGGTCAACGTACCATCGGCGAGTCCGGGCACGCGCGAGCGCAGCCCTCCCGTCGAGAAGCACGTATACGCCATGGTTCGCATGAGCGCCTTGATCAAAACTCGCCTGTGATACCTCACGTACTTCGGCGCGTCGTTCCTGGACGCCGTCGTCGTCGCTAACGTCGTCGCTGTCGTCGTCGCTGTCGTCGTCGCTTGCGTCTCGAAATCTTCTAAACTAGAGAGACTATCTATCTTGCGCTTCCGCTCGGTGGACTCGTCCATGTGTCCCGCCGCGCGTAACTCTTCCAGCGCGGCGCGCGTCTCGAGATGCATGCGCTTGGACAACATCTCGAGGCCTTGTAATTCCCTAAAACCCGTGACGGCGCTGCTCTGGTAATCCAGGTATGATTCAATCGTGTGCACGGCGTCGATGACGACCGGTAGCATCTCGACGCGCGTCTGTTCGACGAGCGACATCAGCATAGGAAGTAATTCGGCATCCCTGATGGCGCCGCATCCCGGCGTCGTCGTGCTCAAAATTCCCAAGAGGTGCATCAGACTCCTCGCGTCGCGAATGACGCCCGAATCAATATCATCCTCGGTGGCCGATTGCGACGTCACGGACGTCGACATGGCGGATAAACTCTCCGCCAACACCCCCGGACCCGTGCGTCGTCGAATGATTTGACACACCTGAAATCCACAGACGCGATCGTTCGTGTACGCGCTGAGACAATTCATTGCGTCGCGTCTCATATCAGACGAGCGCGTGATGCCTAAATCAACCTGTATCAATCCCAGGAGCGCCAGCGCGCTGCTCTGAGCGTCTTCCACTAAATTCTCGAACTCATTACTCTTCAAATTCGGATCACCGGCGTAGGGACTCAATTTACCCATGTTTATGATGACGTGTTGCGCCAGGCACGAGAGTCGCGCGCACGTCTCGCATCCCTCTCTGGTGCGCGCGAGCTCTTGAATCCACAACTCCATAACGAAGGCTGCGTGCACGGCGCCGACACTACTTCCAAACTCGTCGGTCTCGACATCAAACGCACCCCCAGCGCAATTTGGTTCATCGTCGCGAGCTTTGAACTTCGCGCGCGCGATTCGATTCGTCGTCTCGGCGAGCGAGAGACCGCCGGGAATGTCGGCGTAAAACTCGCGCTCGTTCACCACGGTGGGCGATTTTCCGTCCGCGATCGCGCGTCGACGCACGCGCAGACACAAAGTTATCCCCCCGTCGACGCTCTGACTCGACTCGCCGCGCCCACGCCGCCCACGTCCCGTCGTCGTTGTCGCCTCGTCGCCGCACCGCGCGAAGAGTTCGTACTCGACCCGATACGTCGCCGGTTCGCCATCCAAACGCGACGGTTCGACGAATTCGCATCGAACGTCTCGAACGATCGCTCGCGCGCGATTTGCATCATCGCACGTTCCCGGAAACGACCGTTCGTTCGCGTCAATCACAGCCCGCCCGCAGTCCCTCGCGCGTCTGTCGATGGCCGCCGTGAGCCAGACGGAACGTTTCACAGCGTCAGACGTGAAATATTCGTGTCGCATCGTGCGTCCGATGACAGATTTTCTCGTCGCCGCCGCTAATAATCGCAACACACTCTCACACGTCTCCCTAAACTCTAAGAAGGCTGTCACCGCCTCTCCGTGTGTAAACGCCGTGCCCTCGCCGCAATTTTCTAACACTTCGCGCATGAAATCCGCGATCCAATTCACCGCGCGAAACGTCTCGGCGCCCTCGTCCTCGTCGCGAGAGCGGTCACCCTCTGTCACACCACCCACGCGATTCACGCGCACGCGATGCGCCGTATTTCTCAAGTACTCGGCGAAACGCGCGAAGACATCCACCCAGTGTCGCGCGTCGCACTTGCCAAAGGTCCACTCGAACGCGTCCCGTCCCGACAGTCCGTCGGGAAGCGCGACGGCGAGTAAATCATCCACGATTCGTCTCGTCTCGGGACTCTGCGTCGTCCGAAACAAACCCCACGTAAGAATACACGTCGTTACATTCGTCAGTCTCGTTCGTGCGCGCGCCTCGAACGCGCGTTCGCGCGAAGAGACGCGCGTTCCGTCGGTCGCGTTCGTCGAGACGCGCGTCGCGTCGCGTCGCCTCGCCTCGGCGTCGACGCACCGCATCCATTCGTCGTCCCGTCGTCTCCACCGATCCTCTCTCCCGCGTCATCGCGTCCCGCATCGCGCTCCCTCCCCCTCTCGCACCACCCTCGCCACCGTCTCCCTCTCTCGCGCGCGTCTCCTCGCGCGCCGTCGGCACGACCGACCGATCCTTCGATTCGCGTCGACCCGCGACGTCGACCGAGACTCCCACGACGACGCGGTCGCGTTCGAATTCGACGCGCGACGAACGACGACGTCTCCTCGCGAGCGCGCCGCGTCGGGGTCCGCGTGCCCGCGCGTCGAGGACTCCGTCGCCGTCTCGGCCCGTCACGCGTCCGCGCGTCTCCCGTCCCGTCGTGGGTCGGGTCGTGGACGGTCGGGGTGTATACAGATGTCTCGATACCGTCCACGCGTCCTTCTCTACGTGCGTACGTCAAAGCGTCCCCGTCC
>TARA_B100000674_G_scaffold477979_1_pt1 | contig 15697 bp, 12 predicted proteins | sample TARA_B100000674 | Tara Oceans TARA_B100000674 (sample SAMEA2622759) | marine metagenome | biome: marine biome (ENVO:00000447); feature: surface water layer (ENVO:00002042); material: "saline water (ENVO:00002010), including plankton (ENVO:xxxxxxxx)" | depth 5 m
CGGGGCGCGCCGGTGGATGCGTGGTGACGGGTGTGCGCGCGCGCGCGCGCGACACACGACGACGACGACGACCACGATGTTCGCGACGACCTCTCACACCACTGCCCTTCGCGCGGTACGCGCGCGAATGCGCGCGAGATGATCGGACGCGGGACGCACGCGCGGATGGAGGGCGACGATCGATGGATGAATGGATGGATGGATCGGTGGATGGATGGATCGGAACGAACGAGGCGCGGTGAAACGTCGATGATGATGGATGGAACGACGGGTGGCGCGTGTGTGGTGACTGACGCGCGCGCGATGGATTGATACTGACCGTTTCGTGCGTGTGCGTCGAACAGGCTGCGCCGGTGCGCGCGAGACGCGCGCGACGAAGCGCGACCGTCGCGGCGGCGGATAACGAGTCCGCTTCCCGCCGCTCGGCGCTCGTCGCGTTCACGGCGGCGGCGACCATGGCGGCGAAGTCGGCGTTGGCGATCACGATTCCGTCCCAAGCGAGCAGCGGTGGTCTCGGACGCGAGTCCGGCATCGCGTTCTCCTCCACGGAGGCCACCTCCTCTGGGTACACTCTCACGGGTACGTCCAAGCTCGGCATGTCGGCGAAGTCGAGGCGAGGCACCTTGGATGCGGTTCGCAAGGCTGCGGAAGCCGAAGCAGGCGCCGCGCCGAAGGGCAAGAAGAACTAAGATGGGTGATAGACTAAAAACGGTAATCTAAACTCTAAGTCTAAGATTTCATGAAACCTCGAGACACCGCGCAGTCGATGACGCCTGAATACAAGTCGTCGAGAGACGCGCGCGAGCCGGTTCACGCGCGCGATGACTCGATCGAGAACGATGCCTAGTCCGACGCGTTCGACGCTCGACGCGCGAGCGAGCGCGTCGCCGTGTGGCGACGAGTCGACGTCGTGTATCCACTTTGAGACGACGACGACGACGACGACGACAACAACGACGACGGGACGGGACGGGACACGGAAGTGGCCACGCGAGAAGAGTCGCCAGCCGCGCGAGGTGCGTTAATAATATGTTCACTAGGGTACGACGTAAGCCGCCATTCGTCTCTCGCGCGTCGAGCGTCGGTCACCCCTCGGCGCGCCAATCGGCGGGCTCGCCGGCGGCGGCGTAATCGACGAACGCCACCTCTCTGTCGATGATGAATTCGGAGTCGTCCTCGCCACCCTCAGCGCGCGGCATTTCAAATCTAAATTCCGCTCGTTTCACCTCGTCGCCGGCGATGAGACGCGCGCCGGGTGCCCCCGCGTCGACGCGCTCGATTTCCGAGCGCAACAAGGCCCAGCGCTCGGCATCCTCGTGGAGCGATTTGGAGAACTCGGACACGTCCTCGTCGTCGCAGTCGCGAGGAACAAACTTGGCGACGAAGCCGTCGATGTCGTTCACGCGTCCGAGAAGGACGAGCTCGGCGATGCGCTCGCGCAGGGCGGCGTTTTTAGTCGGAGCGTTGCACGCGGCGGCGGCGGGGTTCGGTGGCGCCGCGCCGCGATCAGTGTTCGTCATCCGTCGAACGAGACCAGTGGGGCGCACGAAACGTTCGTTCGCGCGCGTTCGAACGACGCGCGGACGGACAAGACGCGGCCGCGCGCCGTGAAGTCGTGTGGTGCTCGTCTCATTCGTTCGTCGTCGACTGGCGGGGGAGAGAGACGAACGCGTCGCGACGTGAGAGGAAGACGTGTGTTTTGAAATAAAAAATGAATCTTCGTGACTCTATCGCGTCAATACGTCGTCTCTGGCGGACCGCCTCGTCGCAAAAATGATAACCATCGAAGTTGTTGTCTCTTCGCGAGAGACGCCTCGAAGGCGCGTTCTCCGCTATTCGTGACGAGCGACCACGAACACTCATCCGGGATGATCTCTTGAAAGAGCAGGTCGACATCGCCCTCGTTATCGACCACGCGCATGGATTTGCCCTCCATCTCGCTCAGAGTCTTGATTTGAAGCGACATTTTCTGAGAACCGGGTCCAAAGACGCACGAGACATCCGTCTTGGCGGTGTGCGCGGGAACGCGCACCTTGAGCGTCACTTCGTCGTCGTCTTGACTCCACTCGAAATCCTGGTGCGGACCAGGGAGTTGTGTTGGATCTGTCGGTGCCTTTGGCGCCGCTTCCGCGTCTAAATCTACCACACCCTTCCCGCTCAACTCTGCCATCGTGCGTTGCACGTCTCCCACGTTGGCTTGTCTATCGGTGGCGAGCGCTTTCGCCTTCTTCATCCACGCGGCGTCGCTCGAGCACTCGTCCAGGGTGAAATCTAACCTTTTGAAACCGTCGTCGTCGTCGAATATGCGCGCGATGAAGGCGTCGCCGAGCACTTGTTGCGGAGACCCGGCTTCGGCGCTGAGCATACTCGCGCGCGTATTGGTCGGCAATCCCTTCGAGATTCCTCGATCATCCACGTACATGTTCACGTGCACGTGTCCAGTCTTCTTCGATCCTGGAAGCAGAGGCACCGGTTGCGCCATCTGCATGGACATCGCCGCCGCCATTAAATCATCCGACAACGGACCCCGGTCGCCGCCGGCGCCGGCGTTTCCCTCGAGCTGCGCCCTCAAGATTTCCTTTTGCTTCGCCTCGTCCTTGGCGTGCGCGCCGTCTCGCGCCCCCGCCGATCGAAAGTGCGCGCGAAGCTCGTTCAACAGGCACTCCATCTCCTGACCGACCGGGATCACCATGACGCGCTCCTCCATCGCCCGCGTCTCGTCCCAAGGCACGAACACGTACCGAAACGCCAGCCTGTCCACGCTCGTGTCCTCGTTCGACGTCCCCATCAACCCTCGATCGAGTCGAGACTCGACGTCTTCCATCGCCGTCGTCGCTCGCGCCCTCGCTCGTCGCACCGTGCGTCGCGCGGTGACGTCGTCGGGCGACGCCGGTCGGCCGTTGCGCGTCTTCATTGTTCCGCGATCGACGAGTCGCGCGCGACGTCCACGAGCGCGGAGTCGCGGGCGCGGGCGCTCGCGGACGCCGCACCGTCTCGTTCGGTACGGTGCGAGGCGTCGACCGAGGCGGTCGTCGACGTCGTCGTCGCGACGACGGGCGGTGAAGGGTTCCTGCGTCGCGTCGCGTCTTCGAGTTCGCCCTTCGCCGGTAGGCGCGTTCGCGCGAGATGAGCGTCGCGCAAGGAGCGATGGGGACATCGTCCGGCGCGATGACGTCCGAGCGCACGCTCGGAACGGTGTTTCGGAAGGTTTTGAAGACGTTGTGGGTGCTCGTCTGCGCGCTGATCGTCATCGCGTTGCCCTTCGTGTCGTATGATATGATCAAGTCTGGGTACAAGACGCTCACCATCGCGTGGTTCATAGCGTTTGTCTTCGTCGCGTTGTCGTTGCCGATAACGCTGTACGAGGTGACGCAGCACTTGGAGAATTATAGGGCGCCGAGACTTCAAAGACACGTGATACGGATTCTTTGGATGGTTCCGATTTACGCGGTGGATGGATGGTTCGCGCTTAGATTCAAGTCGAAGACGATTTATTTCGACACGGTGCGGGAGATTTACGAAGCGTACGTCATTTATAACTTTTACACGTACTGCATCGTGTATTTGCAGGAGTTTTGTTCACCGGGCTTGTCGTACATCGTGCAGCGGAAGCCGACTCAACCGCACATTTGGCCGCTTTCCATATTCTTGCGACCTCCTCGAATGGGTGAGGACTTTTTGAGATTGTGTCGGCACGGGGTGATCAACTACGTCGTCGTGCGACCGGCGACCAGCGCGCTGGCGTTCATCTCAGAGGCGAACGGGGTATACGGCGAGGGGCAGATTTTGAACCCGTGGGTGGCGTACCCGTACTTGATGTTCATCAACAACTTGAGTCAAGCGTGGGCGATGTATTGTTTAATTTTGCTATACAAGGTGATGTACAGAGAGTTGGCGCCTCTCAATCCGTTTTGGAAATTCGTGAGCGTCAAGGCTGTCGTTTTCTTCTCGTTTTGGCAGTCCATGGCGTTCGCGGTGCTCGTCAAGACAGGAGTGATCTCCGTGAACGATCAAACGTGGGCATCCGACTACGACGCTGCAACGCTGGCGAACTCCATTCAGGCGTTTTGCATTTGCATAGAAATGTTTTTCGCCGCCATAGCTCATTCCTACGCGTTCCCTCCAGAAGAATACAACATGGGTCAACAGGTGCTGCCACGCAAATTTAGTGAAAACGTCCTCGAACTGTTCGACGTTCGAGACGTCTATCAGGACATCAAAAACTTTGCACAACAACAGCGCGATCGGTTTACTGGAAAATACAAACCCGGCGTCGCGTCGCCGGTGCCTTCGAATCGGGCGAGCGGCTCTAGGCACAATCAAACGGGCGATGCGGCCCTGGTAAACATGGCGGCGGCGTACGACAAATCCCTGGAAAGCGTCGAAGCGGAGACTCTTTTATCGAGAGGCGCGAACACTAACAACTTTGCGGACGATCAATTCGATGTGATCGTCAGCGGCGGATCGGCCGAAGGCGGGGCGATTGTCATCGACAGCGTTTCCAGCGACGGCGGGCTGGCACCGCTAAACGCCGAGCGCCCGCGCGCACACGACGTATGATATTAGTTCTACCATCATCACACCATCCATCTGTTGTAACAAACTATTTGTAGCCATCGCGTGAATCCATTCGCCTTCACGTCCTCCGGTCCGCGGCGAAACGACCGGACTGACGGCTGTCGATACAGTTAGCCCGTTCTCACACCGCGGCGCGTCGATGGCCGACGATGCCGTCTTCACGATCGAGACGAATCTCGAGCGGTGGTTGCTCAGCGTGCGTCGCGAGTCGGGCGTTCGCGCTGACGTCTCGGACGCGGGCGTCGGGCGCGCGACGTTTCTCGACGTGCGAGAGCCCGCCGCTTTCATCTCGAGACGGCTTCGATGGAGCGCGAACGTCCCTCTGCGCGAGATAGACGACGGCAACGCGCACGCGCTACCGCCTCGCACGATGCCATTCGTTCTCATCACTGATCCGACGAACGAGGATGATTTATTCGCTCAAGCGCGGCGCTTCGAGCGCGACTTTAAGGGTGTGGGTTGGCGTCTCTGCGCCGCCTTTGAGGGAACAGACGCGTTTTTCGACGCGTGCGAGTCGGCGAGCGTCGAGCGCGACGGTGCGGGGTCGCCGGGTGGTGATATTTTAGAGGTCGAGCGCGGCGAGGTGGAGGCGAAGGATCGGTTGAGGTTGTGGGAACCTTCGCCGGAGCTTGCGAGGTGGTTGCCGAGAGTGGAGGAGTCATTGCACCTGCGCCTGGATGCACTCGAGAACAGCGCGCTGAGGCCCACGTGCGTCGACCTCGGCTCTGGCGCGGGCCGAGACGCCGTCTGGGCGGCGAGTCGAGGATGGAACGTTGTAGCGATCGACAACGACGCGCGAGGTTTGTCGCGCTGCACCGCCCTCGCGGAACGGCACGGCGTCACTGACCGAGTGAGGCCGTTGAATTTAAACTTAACGAAACTTTCCACGGCAGAGGTGTTTCGATCGATTAAGATGTTGATCGAGAACGAGCGCTGGGGGGACGTGCGCGTGGTGTACGCCGTTCGCTACCTGCACAAGCCTCTCATGAGAGGTTTGGCGACGGCGTTGACGGGCCGCTGCGCCGTGGCTTGGTTCCATTTCATGCAAGGATGCGAGCGCACGGCCGTCGGACGTCCCACAAAAGAGAAAGATCTCTTAAAAGCTCACGAATTGCGCGATGCTTTTCTAGTTGACGGTTGGAGTTCGCTCGTAGACGATGTGGTTCACCTGCCCGACGGCCGGCCCGTGAGTTGCTTTGTTACGGTTCGCCAGTGACGTGAGCGAAGGTAATTATGAAACAGTGTACTAGTAGTAGTCTAATTCACTTCGTCTTTCGGCAATCGTTTCGTCTTGTCGTGCATGACGAGCACGAACAAATTACCCTTGTCGCCTCGAGACACTCGCACGTCGTCATCGACGTACGTAATTTCTAAAGCTCCTCTCGCGCGTTCGGGAGCCGTGACTTTGATCAAACCGTTCAAAACGAAAAACCTCTTGAATTGAACTTTCACGGTGGAGTCGCTCGTGGGCGTCAAATCCGCCGCGACGGCGTTGTAAAACGGAAACGTTTCTCGGTTGCGAGCTCGCAGAGACTCGGCGTCAATGGTTTGGTAAATTTTCCCACTCGGCCGCAAGAAGGATGGTTTATTCGTGCCTAAAATGCTCGCCGACGTCGTGTACACGAGTTCCCATTCGCCGTTGATGCACGGCGCGCTCAAACTCTGCGGATTCGGATTCAACACCTCCAATGCGCTGGCGAGCGCGTCGATCGCCTCTTTATCCTCCTCGGTCGCGGTGACGCCGCGTTCGACGGGCTCGATCGCGCGCAAGAGCGCAGCCTTGGCGCTCTCCCGTGCGTCGAGCGCAGTCTCCGCGCTCGCGCGCGTCACCGCCGTTCTCGGTCGCGGTCGATGAAGCTTCGTCATCGTCATCTTCATCGTTCCTCCCGACGTGGTCGCGGTCCTCGCCGACGCGGTCCTCTCGACGGGGGCGGTCGCGCGGGTCGAACGCATCGCACGCATCGCGTTCGGCGTTCGAGGTCGACGCGCGCGCGGCGCGGAATGCGGCGCGCGGCACGTGTTCGAGTCGAGACTGGCGCGCACGTCAACGTGGTAAGCGGTAATTTCTACTCTCAGATTATCACAAAAGAAATGGGTTAAATTGTTAACGGCATCAGCGCGGCGAGCGATGGGTAACAAATCGTCTATTGTTCACCCTCATCGACGCTCATGGCGACGCCCTCGGCAGCTTGCATCTTTTCGCGGAATTGACGACCCATCTCCTCCGCAGTCTCAAAGACAGCCGCCGGGTTGCGAAGCAAGTCGCCGTGGTTCTGCTCGAGCTTCTTCGTGCTGAGCGACAATCGGCCGCGCTCGGCATCCTTAGACATGACCAAAACCTTGATGCGATCGCCCGGAGAAAGCACGTTTTCGACGGCGACGATGCGCTCGTGCGAAATTTGGGAAATGTGCAACAACCCACTCTGACCACCGACGTCCACGAAAGCGCCATACGGCTTGACCGCTTGCACCAAGCCTTCCACAACATCTCCAACTTCTAAGCCTTCCGCGGACACCATGTCCGTCGCCAAACGGTGCGAGAGCACTAAGCGGTTCTTCTCCTCGTCAACCTCGATAAACTTGAACGGCATTTGCTGGCCAATCAACTCCTCGCGGTTGAGCGTGCGCACGCCGATGTGGCTTTGCGGCACGAAACCACGAAGCTTCTCAACCTCAACGAGCAAACCACCTCGGTTCACGCTCAAGACATCGCCCGTGAGGGCGACGTCTTCCGCTTGCGCCTCGCGGCAGCGATCCCACGCCTTGGCGAGCTCCATGCGGCGCACGGAGAGCGTCAAGCACCCCTCGCCGTTGTCATCTTGAATGATTTCAAATTCGTAGTCGCAGTCGATGTCGAAAACGGAAGCAGCCTGCGTCGAGCCAGAAAACACAGAGTTTCGTACGTCAGTCTCATATTTTGTGCCACTACTCCCTCGAAGCCCTAGGTTATATCCCGCGCGCCTCCCATGGCGCGCCCTCGCGTCTCGGCGCCGACGACGAACTCGATCGCGCGCGACTAGAAAAAAATCGAGCGAATAACGTACGTTACGAATGTTACCGAGAGACGCCTCGGCCGTCGGGCACAACGCTTCAGACTTGGCGCCAATCTCAATCCACGCCCCTTTGCCGTCGCACGCCTTCACCTTGCCGGTGATGACGTCGCCGACTTTGTAGTTGTACTGGTATTTGTCCAAAAGCGACGCGAATTCGGTGTACGCGGCGCCCGTCTTGGACCCCCCGCTCACCTCTTCGCTCACGATGGCGTGTCGGCGCGTCGTGCTCGACTGCTGCGCGCGAGACTTTTGCCCTCGGCGAAGGAACGGCGCCGCGCCTCGCGGCAGACGGATGGAGGACGTCGTCGCGGACATCATCCTGTGTACGGTCGTGTGCTGTGCACGTCCGCGTCCGAGAGTTTTTTTTTCGGCACGACGCTTCGCACGAGGCGGCGACGAGTGACGACCGCGGCGGCGCGGCGCGGCGCAAACGCCATCCATTCGCCGTCGCCGTCGCCGTCGCCGTCGCCGACGGACTCGTGCCGTGCCGCGCGTTCTGTTTGTGTATTCATGGAAGTGCGATCGTTCTTTCGTAGTGTGGTGGTACGTACGACTAAAAGAGATTGGAGCACACACCGCACCCCTCGCGCACACGCGGTGGTGATGCCCGACGAGTCACGACCGGCGAACGAGTGCGAGGGGACCCGCCCGTGGGCACACGCGGCGACCGACCGGATGGTGGGTCACACGACCGACCGGTATACGGACGGTATTCCGGTATTCCGCACCTCGGTCGACCGAACCACCTCGCGTCGCGGTAATTCATCCACGACACGCGCGCGCGACGACGCGCGATGGTGGCGACGGAGCGAGAGCCCTTGATCGGGGCGAGCGCGAGTCGAGGCGATGGTGGTGATGTCAGCGCGAGGACGGCCGCGACGGAGGAGGACGCGGGCTCGACGCCGTTACTCACCTCGCGGTCGCGATGGGTGTTCACCGTGTTCAAGGCGGCGTTGGCGATCACGCTCTTGGCGATGTTGGCGTTCATGGGCTCGTCCGAGGTGTTGTCGAGACGAAGGGTTGGACCGTTAACCGCGCGCGAGTACGGACCGACGCTGATGACGCTCGCGTGGGACTCCAAGCTCGGGTTCACCCTGCGCGCGCCGAAGTCGGGCTTGCACGGGAGAGCCCACGGGGCAAAGGACTTTATCGTGAGCACGATCGAGCGATATTATCCCTCGCGAATTGCGCCCGGATCTCCACCGTTCCGCGTGTTTTTTGAAGTGAACGATTCGCCGGTCACGGGGTGCATGGGACGCCGCGGTAGGTCGCGCTGTCACCCAGAGTCCTGGGAACCGATTTTCGCTTTCGGAAGCAGTCCGAAGAATCCGAACGTGATGCCGAGCATGCGATCGGCCACGCTCATCGCGTTGGGAGGGTGTATCTCACCGTATAAGACGGTGAGCCCATCGGGGAACATGACGGTGACCATAGATACCGAACCGTTGTGCGAATTTTTAGAGTACCCCAAGCAGGTCGAAGACATGTCGCGGTGCGACCACGGCGCGGGCGCGAGTGCTTTTTCGTGCAGATACTACGGTTTGTTCAACATGGACGCCATGGTAAACAAGGAGGTGTATAAATGGGATAATTTGATCCCGAAAGCCATCTGGCGGGGGAGCGATTATCACTTTTACCAAAGCGGAGACCCTGGAGCCAAGCCCGAGGCGTCGCGCTTCATCAGGCAAATCAAGGCGGCGCCTGATAAAAAGGCGGCGATGCGAGCCCTACTCGCGGGCTCTAGCATTGGTCCGAGATTACGCGCGGTGTTCATGAGCCAGTTGAATCCCGATCTCATTGACGCCAAGTTCTTCAACTGGATGAATAAACGACGCACCGGAGGATCGCATTTTGGTTTGGTAACGACGGATCACATCGAGGAGAACATCATGGGCAAGTACAAGTACCAACTAGATCTCGGTGGAGGCGGTGGAACGACGTGGAGTGGGGTCATCCCGAAGCTTTCCATGCCGGGAGTGCTGTTTCATCACGAAACGGCGATGAAGGATTCCTACTTTGACCAACTCAAGCCGTACGTGCACTACCTGCCGTTGAAGGAAGACTTGAGCAACTTTGAAGAGTTGGTGCGCTTCGTCGAGACGAACCCTACCGAAGCGCAGGCCATCTCTCAGCGCGCCTCGGACTGGGTGCGTGAATTTCGTAAGCTTGGAAGCTTACTTCGCCACAACTACGATGTTCTCGCTGTGCCGCTGGCGAAATCCTTGGACCCGACTGGCGAACTCAAACTCGCGCCGATTCCTTTCGAACAAGCACACCCCGAACTCGCGCGATGAGATACACGTGTGGCGAAAAGATGGAGCATGCATGACGTTCGGTTTGCGCTTTGTAACAACATATTTCTACGTTTCGCGAATATTTCTATCACGCCGCGGCGCTTTTACTCCCTTTTGAGCCGATAGCCTCCGAACCCGGTTGTTCGGCGCCGTTGCTCGACTCGGGACTCGGCGCCGTCGATCGTCTCTGTCGCATGTCCTTCTGAACGGAATCACGAGCGAGCGCGCTTCGATCTAACGCCGCGGATGGATCTAAAAGAGCTTTCGCCTCATTGACGCGTTTCGCCGCGGCTTCGTTCGCCTTCTTCGCCGCTCGCTCATCGTCGCGAGACGATCGCGCCGCACCGGTGTCGTGTCGCGCCTCTGCCTCCGCTTTAGCTTTGGACTTTGCCGCGCTCGCCTCCTGAACGCCGGCGTTCACGGCCTCTCGCTTGACGAACTCACCGGGAGGCGTTGATCGAACTAAATCGCTCTTCGGAGGGCATATCGCGGTGGAAACTTGAGGTACGATCGGCCACTGCTTTTGCGATGCGTCGCCCTCGGCGCGCGCGTTTGTCGTCTCCGGCACGGTTGCGGGGCGATTCTGTGGTTGAAATCTGAAGTCCATCGCGCCGTAATCCCTTGCCATCGGTCCAGGCGCTCCGTAATAGTACGGGAACTGTCCCATGGACCGGTAATAGCTCATTTGATACATCACGAGCCTTCGCGCCAATTCGCGACCGAGGGCCGCATACGACCTTTGCAACTCTTCCGCGCACGCCTCGGTCGCCGCGTCTCGCCGCTCGCCCACGCCGGCGCCTGGCATCACCGCTTTGGCGCTCCTCAGCGGTCGTCCCCGTCGTCTCTTCCCACCGACGCTCGTTTTGACCGCGCCGCCCGTCCGCGTCGTCGCTTCCGGGCCGCCGTCTCGCCGCCCCCCTCCGGCGTCGTCCCCGTCGTCGCCACCACCACCGTCGGACGCCGTTCGCGCCCGTCGATGCGTCTCAGATCTCACCTTGGTCATCCTCGCGTCGCGCCTTTGCGTCGCTTTCGTCGTCCGAGCGTTCGCTCGATCGTAATCGCGAGTAATCGAGCGAGCAATTCTCTCCTCCGTCTCGCCCCCACCAACCGTCGAGGGATGAATGGGATGGATGCCGGCCGCGCGACGAGTCGAGTGGAGTCGTGTCGGTCGTCCCGCGCGCGTCCTCCACCGATGTGTCCCGTCTTCGGTTCGGTTCGTTTCGGTTCGTTTCGTTTCGGTTCGGTTCGTTTCGTTCGTTCGTTCGCGGCACGTCGTCTCGGTCGTTCGCGACGAAAAGTGCTGGTGGTGTGTGGGACGTCGTGGTGTGTGACTCACCATTGAGGACTCGTGCGTACGGAATGGTCGGTGTTGGTCGTTCGTCGTGTTTAAATGCGATGGAAAAAGAAAAAGTCCACATTGGACGATCGAACGGTTACCGACGCGTCGCGTCGCGCGCGCGCGCGTTGATGTGTTGATGTGATTGATTGATTGATGACGACGACGGGTGTCGTCTGAGCGACGCGCGGACCGATTCGCCGAGGCGCACGCGGAGATTTCGCACGGAAGCGATCGATTTGCGTTCGAGGAAATCGCGGCGTGCGGACGCCGAACGCCGTCGCATGGCGCAAGGTCAAGGGTTGAAATCAAAGGCGAAGCGCGCGAGCGGGCGAAGCGCGAGCGCGGGGAAGAAGACGCCGACGGCGGCGAACAGACACGGCAAGGTGATCAAACAGCGCAAGGGGAAATTTCTCAAGCCGCCGAAGCGCGGAGGGGCGAACGCGAGCGCGAGCGCGGTGTCGGTGTACGAACAAAACGCGCGAATCACGAAAGAGGTGAACGCGAAGAACGAGCTCGAATTTAGTCGACTCGCGACGTCGTCGGGAGGAACGTTCCGATTGTTACAGGCGCCGGAGGGCGTCGAGCTCGACCCTTCTAGACAGGGACCGAAACCGAAGAAGAGGAAGACTGTGGTGAAGACGCCCGCGCGGTTACAGGCGGAGAAGAAGGCGGCCAAGTGGTCGTATTGATTCCGTATCCGCCGGCGGCGGCGGCGCGCGCGAGATGAGGGTGGAAAGCGGCGACGGCGATGCGGGGCGTGCGCGCGTCGCGGGATTCAACGACGGTGCAGACGATGTCGATGGGTCGACGCGCGTCGTCAAAATCATACACGATCGGTGCGCTTTCGTGACGTTGCCGCCGGACGTCGTTTCGGCGACTTTACGTAGCTCGAAACGATCAGGAGGCGATTTCCCGCGACACGCGACTTTGGATTTCGGACGCGCGTCGAAAAAGGGTGACGGTAGCGGCGTCGTGCACGTGGCTTGGGCGGGGGGCGTGACGCCCGGCGGCGAAATGACGCGAGATATTGGCGTCCCCCACGCGCTCGCGAGCGCTCTCGGGATTCGTGACGGAGAGGAAGCGATCTTCTCTTTCGGCCGAGGAGGGAATCTTCCGACGGCGGAGAGCGTCACCGTCGCGCCCTTATCCGCCGACGACTGGGAGGCGGTACTCGCGCAGGCCGACGCGATCGAGGCAAATTTGCTATCGCAAATCGGACTCGCCGCATTGGGACAAGCTGTGCCGTTTTACGCCGGCGGCGGCGGTAAGCCGTTGTTTCTTCGCGTGCTCTCGATTTCTCCGCGAGGTTCAGATCCCGTCGCTAGACTCGCGCCGAACACAGAGCTCATCGTCGAACCGTGGAGCGCGTCGGCGGCTCGGTCCGCAGGCGCGGCTGGCGCAGACGACGGTCTGGATTTGGACGATTTGTTGAAGACGCTCGACGACGACAAAACGTCGACGATTCTGCGATTTCAAAGCGCCTTGAGCGCGTGCGCGGATTTGTTGGAGTGTCGTACGCGCTCCGTCGCGTACGCCGCGACCGGGTCGTTCGAGCGTTTCGAGCAAGAAGTGGACGTGTGTCAGTCGACGGTGGCGATGGTGGACGCCGAAACCGCGCGCGAGCACAAAATTAGGCACGGTTCCTTTATTCGCGCCTTTAAACACTGTCCCGAGCGCGAATTGGATTTTACGCGCTCGGACGATGACGTCCCCTCCTTGTTTCTCCGCGTCACGGTGGTGGAATCCACCGACGTCGTCGCTCGCGAGCACGTGGCGCTGTCCGGGATGACGGCGCTCGCGCTTGAATTATTTCAGGGTGATTTGGTGCGAATCAAAGAGGTCGAGACGCGCGATTTGAGCCAACCCAAGACGTTGACGGTGCGTTTACGTCCGCTCGTACCGCCGTTACCGATGGAAAATTTAGAAGATGACATCGGTGATTTGTTTACGACGAAGCGCTCCGTCCTTCACGTCGGAAAGAGGATGGGTCCCACGTACGCTGTGGTGCTCGGCTTGAACGCGCCGAGCATCGATGTAGACGCCGAAGCGGGCGCGGATTTCTACGACGCTCGCGCTCGCTCGCTGTTCACATCGTGGCTGCGAGAACAGACGCAAGCGGACTCTGAAGACGAAGCTCATCGTGAGAGGGTCATCGTGAACGCGAAGACGCGTCTCGTGTTCAAGATTACGGAAATGCCCGAGACTTTGGCCGTCTTTGAGATGGAACTCAAGTATCCGGCGTCCGCTCGGGTTGAAAATCCGGAGAAACCAGTGTGGGTGTCGCTCAGCGACGTGTCCGCCGCGACGAACAGCGCTTCCAAGATGCGCGTAGAGCTCGGTGCGCCGATTCGGTTACCCAGAAGCACTCCGTCGCGAAATCCAGCGCCGGGCGTCACGGTTTGGCCAAAGTTGCCGTTTGGAGACGATGAGTTTGCACACATTCCGGGAGAAGAGCTTCGCGAACACACGGATGAAACCCTGAAATTGCTGAAGACGAGTCTGAGATTTGACGCAATCGAATTGAGAGAAGAGTACGGAGTTGGGATGTGTCCAGGGACGCTCGTCACGGGAGCGAAAGGGCGGGGACGTTCCCGGCTAGTAAAATCATTGTGCCGGGACCTCGCTGAAGATGTCAAGGCGGTGAGCGGAGTGGTCGAAATCAGGTGCGATCAACTACCGAAACCTGAATTGAAAACTCTCGAGGCGCTTCGGGCGGGATTCGCTGCAGCGGAATCGCGGCGACCGGCGGTTTGTTATCTCCTAAATCTCGAGGAGATTTGTGGAGAGAAAGAAGATGAATCCGACGGCGTGTATCACCTCTCGTGTCTCGTCGCCGAGGAGATGGAAGAGTTGGCGGATAACGACGCGGTGACGTTCATGGCGACGACGTCCGAGCGAGAGGCGCTGTCGAAGCCTCTTCGCGATCCGCAGGTGTTCGATTACGAGTTTGAGGTGAAAAAGCCATCTATGGATGCGAGGAGAGATGTATTGCTGTCGTATGCGCGGTATCGAGGCGTCGAACTCAGCGAAGACATCGCGGATTCGTTTTCGCAGAAAACCGATGGATACGACGTCGTGGATTTACGCACGATCCTCGAAAGCGCGATCGCGTCGGCGTCCCGGCGCGAACACGGTAACGTCGACGCGCTCAGATTGTTGAGCATGGACCTGCACAAGGGAATGGACGGTTACGTCCCGGTGGACCAGGCCACCTTGGTGAAGTCTTCGGGGCGCGGAGGTGAGGGCATCGACAATTACGTCGACGGTTTCGATTCCATCGGCGGTTACGATGACATCAAAAATATTCTCGACGACGCCATTGCGTTGCCGGCGCGTCATCCTAAAATATTTGCGCAGTGTCCGTTGCGATTACCGTCTGGCGTCCTTCTCTACGGCGCTCCGGGTGTGGGAAAGTCTGCGCTGGCGAAAGCAGCCATCGTCAACGCAGGTTTACGTTCGATCACGATCAGAGGACCCGAGCTTTTAAGCAAGTATTACGGCGAATCAGAAGCTTCACTGCGTGAGCTCTTTCGTCGAGCCGAGGCGGCGGCGCCGTGCGCTCTGTTTTTTGATGAGTTCGATTCATTGGCACCGAAACGCGGCGGCACAGACGGTGGGGTCACGGATAGAATGGTGAATCAGTTCTTGACGCTCCTGGATGGCGTGGACTCGCTTAAGGGCGTTTTCGTCATCGCGGCGACTTCGCGACCCGACGTGATCGATCCGGCACTCTTGCGTCCCGGTCGTTTGGATCACGTGTTATACATGCCGATGCCTGACGCCGACGAACGCGCTGAAATCGTGCGCTGTCTCTTGCGCGACGAAAAATTGGCGGATGACGTGGACTTGATCACGATGGCGCGAGACATGGAGAACTTTACGGGGGCGGATTTGGCGAGCTTCGTCGCGGAATGCGGCAACTCCGCGTCGCGGCGAATCTTAAAGCAGTTTGACGACGCCAAGGCGCGAGGCGAAGACTTAGCCGCGCCGACGGAGCGGCCACGAATAGAGAAAACCGACGTAGACTGGGCACTTACGTTTTCGCGGCCTTCTTTGGCAAAGGAGACCCGAGATGCGTACAATCGTTCGCACGCAGCGTTTCTTGCGAATCGCTCGAGTAAAGCAGACTCTTCGACTGTGGCGTCGGGGAATGAACAGACGTATGCGGGACGATAGAAGAAGATTTGTAGTAAATGTACATCCACCGTTTCGATTCGTCGGAGCTTTGTAATTGTTTCATCGTCTTGAAAATGATTTCGACGCAGTTCATCCGCCCAACGCGCCGGGCAACGTGATGAATGAGCGCCGCCCTGGACCTGCCCTCAAAGTCATGTGCATTCCGGCATAGGTGGGGCCGCGTAAAGCGAGGAGTCTTCGCGCGTCTCCCGGCGGGTTTAGGGTTTAGGGTTTAGGGTTTAGGGTTTAGGGTTTAG
>TARA_B100000674_G_scaffold487096_1_pt1 | contig 15606 bp, 20 predicted proteins | sample TARA_B100000674 | Tara Oceans TARA_B100000674 (sample SAMEA2622759) | marine metagenome | biome: marine biome (ENVO:00000447); feature: surface water layer (ENVO:00002042); material: "saline water (ENVO:00002010), including plankton (ENVO:xxxxxxxx)" | depth 5 m
TAAGCTGCGCTTTGATATCAATCAGGCCAATATCCACCGCTCCGGTATGTCGGTGAGTTCGCGGCTTTTGAGCTTGGCGAGAACGGTGCGCCGCTCTGCTGCGAAGGGTAGTTCCTGATGCTAAGGGATTTGCCGATACAGCGAAAAATACTGGTGTCGATTGTCGGCACGGTCACGATCGTGTTGGTGATGATCGAAACGGTTTTCGTGCTGTATAACTGGATTAGCGTACGGGAAACCGTCCAGAAGAATTTGCTGGCCGTTGCAGAGGTTTTTTCGCTCAATACAACGGCGGCAATGAGTTTTTCAGACTCCCAGGCCGCTGAGGAAATATTGTCATCGCTGCGTGGCATGCCGGAAATCCATCGCGCGTGTTTGTATCAAGGGGAAACCAAACAAGCGCAGCTATTTGCCAGTTATGTGCGCGGCAGTGATGCCAAGGACTGCCCGCTAAGCCTGTTAGACGTGAAGGCCTCCAAGCTGCAGGTGCTTACAGTGAATCGCGATGTCTGGCTCGGCAGCGAGCGCCTTGGGCGCCTGGTGATTGAACGTCAGCTATCCGACCTGTGGGCAAGTACCCGCCTCGATATTATGTTGCTGCTGCTTATGCTTCTGCTCAGTGTGGGTATTGCTTTTGTTATATCCAATACTTTACAGAAACTCATTGCCGGGCCGATTCTTGCGTTGCTCGATACCACGCGAAAAGTGTCGCTGTCGGGTGACTATAGTTTGCGCGCCGACAAGCATGGCGACGATGAAGTCGGAGAATTAATCGATGGCTTTAATGTCATGCTCTCCCACATTGCCACCCGTGATACTGACTTGGCGAGCGCGAAGGAAGAGCTGACGCTCCGTATACATCAGGCCGATGCGGCGAATACTGAACTTCGCAAGGCCGTAGAGGACTTGAACCGAACACAGAAACAGTTGGTCGCCACTGAAAAAATGGCCTCACTGGGTGGCCTGGTGGCCGGTGTGGCGCATGAGGTGAATACCCCCGTTGGCGTGAGTGTCACGGCCGCGTCGACGCTGCGCGCCGAGAGTATAGAAGCGGAGCAGGCCTACAACGAAGGGAAATTGACCGGCAGTGGTCTGAAGCATTACTTCGAACACTGCATGCAGTCCACCGAGATTATTCTCAATAATCTGCGCAGAGCGGCAGATTTAGTGCACAGCTTTAAACAGGTGGCGGTGGATCAAACCAGCTTTGAACGCAGGAAATTTAATCTTAAAAGCTATTTTGATGAAACCCTGCTGAGTCTGCGACCAAACTTGAAGAATACGCAGATCGCTGTAGAAATAGACTGTGAGGCGTCACTGGAAGCCAACTCCGTGCCGGGCGCGATCTCGCAGATATTTACCAACTTGCTGATGAATTCCCTTATGCATGCCTTTCCAGGCGGTGAAGCCGGCCGCATACGCGTGGTGGTAACCGAATGCGACGGCGATATTGAAATCTGCTATAGCGATGATGGCTGCGGTATGGATGAAGAGGCGCGAGAAAAGATTTTTGAACCGTTTTTCACCACCAAGCGCGGCGCAGGCGGGAGTGGCCTGGGCATGCATATTGTCTTTAATCTTGTCAGCCAACAGCTGAAAGGGCAGGTTGAGGTCTTGTCTGCCTTAGGGGAAGGAACTGAGGTGCGTATTCGCTTCCCGTCGGGTCTTTAAATATCTAATTTGGCCTTAGAACCGATAACTCAGCGCGAGCATCGCGATAGGCAACAGGTTCAAGTCATCCAATTCATTTTCAACTTCGCGCTGTTCGGCGGCGACTTCCTCTCGACATTGCTGGTTGGTGTTGCAGCTCCCCGTCGAGCGGATCTTAACGTTGGCGTCCCCGAGGTAGGCAACGCCCACGTCGGCGCTGAAGTGAAAACCTTGCCCGGTAGCTCTGGACCAACCAATACCGAGGTAGGGGCTCACCGGTTCGAAGTCGATGTTGGTAATAACATCTCCGAGTATCGCGGGCGAAAAGCGGCTGTTGCCGAACTCACAGTTTGTTGTGCCAGGTACGGGAGAGTTTTCTTCGCAGCGGGTAATAACCTTGGCAGAGCTGTTGTTAATTAATATGCCTGCACTTACCCGAAACCATTTGCCACTGGGGTGCCAGTCGGTCAGCAGATAGGCATTGCGCAGATCGACGTCGCTTTTGTAGCTGAGCTCATCGCCCTCAATACCGTTGTTGTCATCCCCTTCAAAGTCCAGTTTAAAACTGCCGTACAAGGCGCCACCGCGAATGCCAAATTGCGGGGAAAAGCTGTATCCAAGCTCCGCGCCACCGCCTATCGTTGAAGCCTGTAGGCGCAGCGATGTGTCGGCGAGCGCAGGCGTGCTCACGGCCAGGCAGAGTAGTGCTGAGGTGGTATATCGACGTAGGTGCATGTTTCCTCGCTGTATATTCTGGCTTGGCGCTTCCACCCATTCGGGTGGTGCTGCTCGGGTCGAGCCTAGGTAGGCTTCAGGGACAAGTAATTCGAATAATTAAACAGGATAGTCAAAATGTTGCTTAGAGACAAAGTCGTCATTGTGTCGGGTATCGGCCCGGGCTTGGGGCAGGAGCTGGCCCTTGAAGCCGCGCGCCAGGGAGCAAAAGTGGCGATGTGTGCCCGCACCGCCAGTAAACTCGATGATGCTGAAGCCCTGATTCGCAGTGAGGGCCTAGACAATGCGGTATTGAAGGTGGCTACCGATATTAGTGACCGCAAGCAATGTGCAGAGCTGGTTGCCAAGACAATTGCCGAATTTGGCCGTATCGACGTGTTGTTTAACAGTGCCTACAACCCCGGAAACTTTGGGCCTATCGCTGAGGCAGATTTGGACAGCTGGCGAGACGCCATGGATGTGAACTTCTTCGGCACCATGGGGCTGACGCTTGAAGTCGTGCCGCAAATGAAGAAGCAGGGTGGCGGCGCGATCGTGATGATCAACACCATGGTAACCCGCAAACCCATGCCGACTCAGGGCGGCTACGGCGCCTCCAAGGCGGCGCTTGCCAGTGCAACCGCTCACCTGGCGCTAGAACTGGGGCCTGACAATATTCGTGTGAATTCGGCCTATATGGGCTGGATGTGGGGGCCGTCGGTCGAGGGCTATTTCCAAATGAATGCAGAGGCTGGCGGCCCCAGTGTCGAAGAGCAAAAAGCTGCTGTAGCTGCCAATATCCCGCTGCGCCGTATACCCGATGACGGCGACTGCGCCAAAGCCGCTGTGTTTTTGGGGTCGGAGTACTCTCGAGCGCTGACCGGTGCCGCGCTCGATGTAAATGGTGGCGATTTCTTGCCACATTAAACCGCTGCGAGGATTTAGTGCGCTATAGATGAATTCCATGCGGTCAGCGCTTAGAATCGAGGCTATTGCATCACAATGGCCTCGATCTTCTATGTCTGAGATTTCTATCTCGCCGCGTATGGACGCTCTGCTGCGCGCGCTCTACGGTGGCACTTTGGAAACGCCCCCCTGGCAGGCGTTTCTGGATCAGCTCAGGGACGCCTTGGGCGGTAACTATGCGACCTTGCTGCTGCGGCCGCCGAATGAGCACGACCCCGGCGTGATACTCAACGCGCTGGTGGTTTCGCCGGAAATCTATCGCGCCTACAACGAGACCTATTTTGCCTTAGACCCCTTTGTGAATCTTCCCGATGGCGATGTCGTCACCGTGGCTGAGTACATGTCGGCAGAGGAGTTTGAGGCGTCCGAGTACTATCAAAATTATATAGAGCCAGCCAATGTGCGGCACATCCTGGGTGCCGATTTATGGCACGGTGAGGAGCTACTGGCACGGCTGCGCGTCACGCGGCCAGAGAGCCGCGAAGATTTTGGCGCGCGGGAAAAGGCCCTGTGCAAGCAACTGCTGCCACATATTAAACAGGCGGTGCAAATCCACTCCCGGTTACGTGAAAGTGAACGCGAGCGAGTGCTGTATGCCAATACCATCGACAGTTTGTCGGTGGGCGTGATTACCCTGGATGCCAACGGCGATAGCTTAAATAGCAACCCAGTGGCCGAGCGCCTGTTAGCACAGGGGCGCGGTGTCGCATTGCAGGGAGGACGCCTGAGTTTTGAAAATCGGCGTGAGCAGCAAGACTTCAAAATGCTACTTGGCGAGGTAATACAGGCGCATCACCAGCGCGAGGCAGGCTGTGTGCGCGCCTTTCGCCTTGCAGATGCCAGCTCATTGAGTGGCTTAAGCCTGCTGATACGACCCCTGCCGCACAGTGACCACGGTGGTGAGCGGCGTCCGGCCGTAGCGGTGTTCATTAGTGACCCCATGGCACCGCGTCAGGCACCCAGTGATGTGTTAATCGAACTATTCGGTTTAACACCTGCAGAGTCTAAATTGGCGGTGCGACTGGTTAACGGGCAAAGCCTGGACGAGGCATCGCTCAGCTTAAATATTTCTCGGAATACGGCTAAGTCGCATCTCAGCTCGGTGTTTTCGAAAACCGGCGTCGCGCGGCAAACGCAGTTAATTCAGTTGATTTTGAATAGTGTCGTTACGCTGGCCGGCGAGCCGGCCAGCGATCGTCACGACTAGCTGGTGGGGGCTTTTTTAGCGGCTGCCTTTTTGGCTGCGGCCTTTTTAGCGGGAGCTTTTTTTGCTGGTGCTTTTTTAGCAGCGGCTTTTTTGGCGGGTGCCTTTTTGGCTGCGGCTTTTTTAGCAGGGGCTTTCTTTGCCGCTGCCTTTTTAGCGGCCGCTTTCTTAGGTGGGTTTTTCTTGTCGAAGTCGCGCGCAGCATCGCGGGCAGCCTTAGCCAGAGCCTTGGCACGCTGATAGTCAGCCTTTAAATCCTGCATTTGTTCGCGGGCCATAATGACCAGCGCCTTGGCGTCCACCTCAAGCTCGCGCGCAGAGTCCACGGCCTTGTGAGCGCGCTCCATCTGACGCTGTATGCGAGCATCCATATTTTCCTTGGCTTTCTTTTGCAGCTCGCGCAGCTTTTCCTGCTCCTGGCGAATTTTCGCTCGCGCTTTTTCAGTTTGCGCCTTAGCGCGCTCCAGTGCTTTATCCGCGTCGGATATTAAGCGGTCGCGTAGCTTTTCTACTTTATCTTCCAGAGATTCAATCTCCCGGTTGATCAGCGCTACAGGGTCTAGTTTTTGTTTAGCCATGCTTTCTGACTCCGTCATAAAGTGTTGGGGTACGTCGCGAGCAGGAAGTCTGTTCGTTGGCTTAACATAGCAAATTTCCTGATAATGAACAGAGTAATGCAGCGAATGAGTGAACAAATTATGAACAAGTCACAGAGCGATGCGATAGAGGCAGCGGTTTTTCGCCGCTTGCTCGAGCATTTGGACGGCCGCAAAGATGTGCAAAATATCGACTTAATGAACCTGGCGGGTTTTTGCCGTAACTGTTTGTCGAAGTGGTATGCGGCTGCAGCCGAAGAGCAGGGCATAGAGGTGGATTACGACGCGGCGCGCGAAAGAGTCTATGGCATGCCGTATTCGCAATGGAAATCGAAATACCAAAAAGAAGCCAGCCCCGAAGCGCTGGCAGCGTTTAATAAAGAGCAGAAGTAGCAGCGCCCTAGAGGCCCCCATTGGGGATAAAGCGATTGCGGCTATTTGCGCGAATCCAGCGCAGTGTCTCAACAGATAGTTTTTCACCGCGTTTGCGCAACACTTTGTTGATCCAAATGGCGGGGGATTCTGCGCCAGCTTCCCAGCCGCTAATCCGCTCTTCGGCAACAGTGAAGAAGCGAATGAGTGCCAGTAGCTCAGCGTTGTCGAAATCGGCCACAGCGAGTTGCCAGGGCTCAGCGGGTAGTCGCATGACGGTGCTATAGCGCTGCTGCTCCTCCTCAGAGAACGGCGAGGGGAGTGTTGCCAGGGACGCGTCGTCGCTCAGTGCTATACAGCGCTCGAGAAAGTCTCGATCAATGGTGATAGCGGCTTTTTCAGAGTCCGGGGTCCAACTGCCAATACTCATTGCTACGGCATTCCTTTTTAATTCAACGTGGGTGGTGTGGCGCACAGTATACCTCACTACCATGAGTGACAAGCGCTAGCTGCTCGCGTAAAGTCTGTATGTTTGTACAGTATTTGTCTTAAGCGGGTTTTCTGCGCCATGGTGTCGGTGCTCAACACGAGAAAGATCATTCATTGCGACTGCGATTGTTTTTACGCTTCGGTGGAGATGCGTGATGACCCGCGTTTGCGCGGTAGGCCGATTGCCATTGGTGGCAAGGCCAGTCGGCGCGGCGTGATCGCTACCTGCAACTATGAGGCGCGCGCCTATGGTGTGCACTCGGCAATGCCGACTGCAACCGCATTGCAGCGTTGCCCGCAGCTGATTTTGGTCCCGCCGAATATGGATAAGTACCGCCATGTTGCTGCGCAGATTCGTGAAATATTTAGTCGCTACAGCGAGCTGATCGAGCCGTTGTCCCTGGATGAGGCCTACCTGGATGTCAGCGAGTCGCCGCATTTTCAGGGCAGCGCCAGCCGCATTGCCGAAGCGATCCGGCAAGCGGTAGCCCGCGAAGTGGGAATTACTATTTCCGCGGGCGTTGCACCGAATAAATTTTTGGCGAAGATTGCCAGCGACTGGCAAAAACCTGACGGGCTTACGGTGATACGGCCCGATCAGGTCGATGACTTTGTTCGTGCGCTGCCGGTAACCAAGATTCACGGCGTCGGCAAAGTGATGGCGACGAAGTTGGCGGCACTTGGCATCGAAACCTGCGAGCAGCTGCAAGGGTGGAGCGAGCTGGCCTTAGTGGAGCGTTTTGGTCGCTTTGGGCGACAGTTATATGGTTATGCGCGCGGTGTGGATGCGCGGCCGGTAAAGGCCGAAAGGCAGCGCAAATCGTTGAGCGTTGAGCGCACGTTTGCCGAGGACCTGTCGCCAGGGGAGGCCGCGGATGCAGCGCTTGCTCAACTCATAGACGAGCTACAGCGGCGTTTGCAGCCACATAGTGAACAGGCTATCGCGGGCGCGTTCGTTAAGTTGAAGAGCAGGGAATTTAAGGTAACCACCATCGAATTGCGCCAGGAAGGCAAGCTTGACCCCGCCTGCCTGCCACCGCTGATGATACAGGCCTGGGCGCGATTGCATTGCCCGGTTCGCTTGATTGGTGTGGGTGTTCGTTTCGCCGCGCCGGTAGAGCAACAGCAGCTCAGCCTTTTCTAGCGCCGGCGGGCGCCGGCGCGGTGCTGATAAGACTGCGTTGTTTGTATTCAGGCTTCGCCAAGGCGTCTGCTGTAGGCTGACGCGCCTGTTTGGCCATCGGCGCCATAGGTACGCAGGGTGGGGCTGCCCAGCCCGAGGATGTGCATGGCCTGTTCATTGTAATCTTGCTGTCGACTAAGCAGGCTGCCGATACGCTCATTCAGGTCGCGACAGCGGCGCAGGCTCTGAGTCACCTCCGCAGACATCGCCCGCTCTGGCTGCTGCTGTTGGCGCAGGCGCTCGAGCGTCTCTAATTGCTGGCAGCAATCCATTTTTTGTTCTGCAAGCTCGCGCAGGCGGTCGGCGTCGCCGTGGTCGCGCAGCACTGCCAACTCTTCGTTTAACAGCGCTTCAAAGCGCTGGCTATGGGCCAGTAACTGTTGCTCGGTATCGGTCATCATGCGCTAGGATCTGTCAGTCGTTCCAGGTCGACAAAGGCCTTTGCCACCTGTTCGCTGTCGACAGTGAACTCACCGTTGCGAATTGCGGTTTTAATCGCCTCCACTTTTTGGCGGTCGATACCGTCGCTGCCGGCAATTGCGGTTCGAGCGCGATCAACCAGGCTGCTATCAGCAGCTGGTGTGCTTGCCGATTCGAGCGGCGACGTGGCACCGGCATCCGCGGCGTTGGTCGCGTTTGAAGACGGGTTACTGTCGAGCCTTCTTGGCTGGCCGAGTGGGCCGCCATTAATTCGATCGACCATGATAATTCCTCATTACATTGGCGTTGATGGTATGCCTTATGACAGTTAACGGCAGCTATCGATAAAAACTTTAGCTTTTTTTTATTCGATTCGTACCGTATTACCACTAATGACAATACCTTCTAACTGTTTGCCTGAACTGATATTTTCCACCCGTATTCGAGCGCCCTTCGCCGCGTCCTGCAGGGCACGTCCCTTCATGCTGACGTTAATGGCAGTACTGCGGCTAATGAGCTTGAGCTCTTGTCCTTTCTTTATCATCGCTGGGGCCTCCAGCATATTCGCGGTGATAACCGCGCCCTGGGGAATACTTCGTCGGCTGAGCATTCCCTGACCACCAAGGCCCTTTTGGTATCCGTATGACAGGCTTGATACATCGCGCTCTGTCCAAGTGATATCCGCTTCAGTCACTCGCTGGCCGGCAGCGATAGGGTGCTTGCTCACCATGACCTTAGTGAATGCCGCGATCGTTACCGGCAGGTACACCTTCCACTCCTTAACACCTTCGCAGCGCACGCCTACCGTCGTGCGCCGCCGGATGCTCGCGCCGGGCGGCAAAAAGGCCTGTAGTCGCTGACTACATTTTGCCAGACGGGTGCGCGGGTCGAGTTCGCCCACGGTGATACGGGTGTTCTCATTTTGCCAGGGGTGGCGTTTAGCAATGAACTGGCTGGCAGTAGCGCTAATACGCTGCGCTGACTCCACGCCAGCGTCTGCCAGAGTGCTCGGGCAGACGCTGCTCAGGAGAGCGATGGTGATTGCTACGCGCCAGATCATGACACCTTATTCCCTCACTACTAGTTTGCGGCGCCAAGTTTTTGTCGGCGCGGCGGCTTTATGAGTTAAGCAGCAATTGCTATGCCAGTTTTGCGAAATAGAGTGAGTGTTAGAAGGCGTGACAAAGACTTGCCGCTCGCCGGTGAAACTGGCGGCAAGGGCTTGCCGAAAAACCGACGGTTTGTTGGCGTCGGTTTTATAAGTTATTGAAAAATATAAGAATAAAAAAGTGGCACGCGCTTTGCGTCGGACATGTCGAACGCCAAAGGCTTTGCGCCCTTATCCAGTGTATCGGCAGCGCAGCCCATAACTTTAGCGAGACAGATTTATGGCGATTAATTTTGATAAGGCACTCGGTATACACCAGCAGGCACTGCTGCTTCGCCAGCAGCGTACCGAACTGCTGGCCGCCAATATAGCCAATGCTGACACGCCCGGCTACAAGGCACGCGATATCGACTTTAAACAAGCACTGGGCCAGGCAGCGCAGGGCCAGCAGTTATCGCTCAGTCGCAGCAATGCAGCGCATATTACCGAAGCGGTTGCTCCAGCGGCGGGGCAGGCGCCGGTGATGTACCGCGTGCCTCAGCAGCCTTCAGTGGACGGCAATACGGTGGAGAGCCATGTGGAGCAAGCGGCATTTGCCGATAACAGCATGCGCTATCAGGCCACTATGAGTTTTCTGAGTAGTAAGTTCTCTGGAATTAAATCGATTCTTCAGGGAGGTCAATAAGCGATGGCGAATCCCCTTGATATTGCCGCTGCGGCGATGAACGCGCAAATGCTGCGTTTGAATACCACCGCCAGCAATATGGCAAATGCGGATACGGTGGCCAGCAGTGAACAGGCTGCCTACCGCGCAAAACAACCGGTTTTTGCCACCGTGCTGGACCGCCAGCAGGGCGTCGCCGGTGTCGAGGTTGTGGGTATTAGCGAGAGCAATGCTCCCGTTCCCAAGCGTTATGAGCCGGGCCACCCGATGGCAGACGAGCAGGGCTACGTTTACGGCTCCAATGTGAACACCGTTGATGAAATGGCCAATATGCTGTCCGCCTCCCGTTCATACCAGAACAACGCCGAGGTGTTTTCCACGGTGAAGACCCTGACCCTGCGGGCCTTGCAGCTCGGTAAACAGTAGGAACTGTATGATGGAATTGCGAACGCTTGAACAATTGCAGCAGCAGAGTGCGGCGAGTACGGCAAAAAAAGAGGCCTCCTCGCTCGGGCAAGACGACTTCATGAAACTGATGCTGCAGCAGCTTAAGAATCAAGACCCGTTTAAACCCACCGACAACACGGAATTTATCAGCCAGATGGCGCAGCTAACGTCAGTGAGCGGCATCAGCGAAATGAATGACAACCTGGCTGCACTGACGAGTTCGCTGTACGGCGGTCAATTGCTGGATGCGTCCTCGCTGATCGGCAAAGAGGTGCTGGTTGGCAGTGATGTTGTCGCCCTGCCATCAGAGGGCGCGGTAAGCGGTCAGGTAACACTGCCGGTGAGCACGCAAGCGGTCGATGTCGAGATTTTGGCGCCCTCGGGTGAGGTGCTGGGCAAGGTGGCGTTAGGGCCGCAGGCGGCGGGGCCGGTGTCGTTTCGTTGGGATGGTAGCGGCCTGGACGGCGAGCGTTTGCCCGCAGGCAATTATGTAATTCGCGCGCAATACCTGAACGGCAACAGTGTAGAGGCCTTGCAAACGGATATTCGCAGCCCCGTACGCAGCGTGAGTTTGCCCAGTGGCGGCGGTAGCCCCACGGTGCAAATTGATGGTGTCGGTACGGTCTCGATGTCGCAAATAAAGGAAATTAGCTAGGCGCTTCGGCGCATTCATTGATCAATTCGCGAGTGATCGCAGCAGGAGTATAACTATGAGCTTTCGTATTGCATTGAGTGGACTGAACGCAGCGTCATCGCATCTGGACGTCACCGCTCACAACATTGCCAACGTTAACACCACAGGCTTTAAAAGTTCCCGCACATCCTTTGCTGATGTGTATGCAACATCCAATAACGATGTAACCAAAACCACGCCCGGCGCAGGTGTTCGTTTGAATACCATTGTTCAGCAGTTTTCGCAGGGCAACATCGACTTCACCGACAACAACCTGGACCTGGCCATCAGTGGCGAAGGCTTCTTCACCATGAAGGGCTCAAGTGGCGTAACCTATACGCGCGCTGGTGCCTTCAGTGTCGACCGGGAAGGCTTTGTGGTGAACAACAATAACGACCGTTTGCAGGTGTATCCGGCAACCACCAATGGCGACTTTGCCACTGGTTCGCTGTCTGACTTGCAACTGCAGGTCACCGAGAACGCGCCGCGAGCATCGACACGCGCTGATATCGGCGTAAACCTGCCCGGCGATGCGCCAGTGCCCACCTCGACGCCTTTCGATCCAACAGTAGCATCGAGCTATAACCACGCCACGTCGATGACTGTCTACGACTCGTTGGGCACTCTGCACACGGCAACGCTGTACTTTGTGAAAGACCCCGCGGCAAACACCTGGCAGCAAAATGTCTATATCGACGACAACCCGGTGAGCCTGGGCAATACGCTGTCATTTGATAATACCGGTACCTTGCAAAGCCCCGCTTCGGGCATTGTGACTGTGCCTTCCTACGACCCCAACAACGGCGCGGCAGCGATCGACCTCTCGCTGGATTTCACCTCATCAACGCAGTACGGCAATGAGTTTGGTGTGAACAGCTTGCAGCAGGACGGCTTCACCACAGGGCGATTGACCGGTATTGAAGTGGCGAGCAACGGCGTCGTGTCGGCGCGCTTTACCAACGGTCAGTCATCCCAGTTGGGTAAGGTCGCCCTGGCGGGCTTCTCTAACCCCAATGGTTTGCAACAACAGGGCGACACGGCCTGGGCGGAAACTTTCTCTTCCGGTAGTCCGCGTGTGGGTGAGCCGGGTAGCTCTAACTTTGGTCTGCTGCAGGCGGGTGCATTGGAGAGCTCCAATGTCGATCTTACCGAGCAATTGGTGGAAATGATCACCGCGCAGCGTAACTTCCAGGCGAACACCCAGATGATCCAGACATCTGACGCCGTTACTCAGGCGATTATTAATATCCGCTAAGGCGGGTATTCATCGCTTTAGGAGGCAGGTATGGACCGGCTACTTTATCTCGGCATGACCGCGGCCAAACACACGGAAATGGCGCAGGCCAGCAATGCCAATAACCTGGCAAATGCTAGCACGGCGGGCTTTCGGGCGGACTTCCATGCGTTGATGTCAAAGCCGGTAGAGGGAGCGGGCCATCAAACACGCGTCAATTCGGTGGTGGAGTCGCGCCTGAGCGACTTCAGTGAAGGCACCCTGATGACCACCGGTCGCGATCTGGATGTCGCGATTCGAGGACAGGGCTGGTTTGTCGTGCAGGACGCCCAGGGTGAGGAGGCACTGAGCCGCCGTGGCGATCTTCACCTGACGGCCGATGGCATGCTGATCAATGGCGCCGGACAGCCCGTGATGGGCGATGGCGGACCGCTGGCGGTGCCTGAACACGACAGTTTGACGATTGGCAGCGACGGCACAGTGTCGATAGTACCACTGGGTCTTGGGCCTGAGTCGTTGGTGACCGTTGATCGCATTCGCTTGGTCAGCGCCGAACCTGAGCAGTTGCGCAAGGGCGAAGACGGTTTGATTCGAACGCTCGATGGCACCACGCCAGCCGCCGATGCCAGTGTTCGCGTTTCGCCGGGCACCTTGGAAGGCTCGAACGTGAATACCGTTGAGGCAATGGTCAATATGATCGAACTGGCCCGGCGTTTTGAAATGCAGGTGAAGGTGATGAATACCGCAAATACGGTATCCGAAGCCGGTGCGCGCCTGATGAGAATGGAATAAGAGGATAGGTATATGAATTCATCATTGTGGGTAGCCAAAACCGGTCTCGATGCGCAGAACACGCGCATGCAGGTGGTCAGTAACAACCTGGCGAACGCCAATACCACTGGGTTCAAGCGCGACCGCGCGTCTTTTGAAGATCTGCTCTATCAAAACTACCGTCAGGTGGGCGGGCAATCTTCCCAGCAAACTCGTCTGCCCAGCGGTATGCAGGTAGGTACCGGGGTTCGGGTGGTGTCGACTGAAAAAATCTTTAACCAAGGCACCATGACGCAAACCAATAACAACCTGGATTTAGCGGTCAATGGCAACGGCTTTTTCCAGGTGCGGATGCCAGACGGCAGCCTGTCTTACACCCGCGATGGTTCATTCCAATTGGACGACCAGGGGCAGATCGTTACCAACAGCGGCTACATCGTTGAGCCGGGTATTACGGTGCCTGCCAATACGCGCAGCATTACCGTCGGCACCGATGGGGTTGTCAGCGCGATGATCGCCGGTGACTCCGCGCCGGTGCAATTGGGCAGCATACAGTTGGCAGACTTTATCAATCCGGCTGGCTTAGAAGCGCGCGGTGAAAACCTGTATCTGGAGTCGGCCTCCAGCGGTGCGCCGCAAACTGGCACGCCCGGCCTGAGCGGTTTGGGCACGCTGGCGCAAGGGGCGCTGGAAGGCTCCAATGTGAATGTGGTGGAAGAGCTGGTGAATATGATCGAGACCCAGCGCGCTTATGAGATGAACTCCAAAGCGATTTCCACCAGCGACCAAATGATGCAGTACGTGAATAACAACCTGTAAGTGGGCGACGCCATGAACCTATCACGCTACTTCCGCTTTTTTCTGCTCGCTACTGTGGCTTTACTCACAGCCTGCGCCCAAGCACCAGAGCGCGACGAACAGGTGTGGGAGTCACAGTTGCCGGAGCAGCAATACAGCAATAGCGAAAATCCCGGTTCGATCTATCAAGCGGGCTATGGCATGAGCCTGTTTTTGGATCGCCGCGCCCGGCAGGTAGGCGATGTCATCACCGTTATTTTGTCCGAGAAGACAGACGCCAGTAAGCAGTCCAACACGGCGACGGCTAAAGAAAGCAATATCTCGGTACCTACTGTGACGCTACTCGGCAGAGGGGTGACCCATAATGGCACGCCAGTGCTGTCGACGGGTGTGTCCAGCGACCAGGATTTTGCCGGGCAGGGCAGCAGCAGCCAGAGCAACAGTCTGACCGGTAGCATCACCGTTACCGTGTCACAGGTGTTGCGCAATGGCAGTTTGCGAGTGCGCGGCGAGAAGTGGGTAACCATCAATCAGGGCGACGAGTTTATCCGCATTCAGGGCATTGTTCGCCCGGAAGACATCGCCGCCGACAATTCGGTGCCCTCGTTTAAAGTTGCCGACGCACGCATTACCTACAGCGGCAAAGGGGCGCTGGCCGATGCCAATTCCATGGGCTGGCTGGGGCGTCTGTTCCAGTCAGTACTGTCACCATTTTGAGGGTGAGAACGATGAACAACCACCGCCCATCTCTATTTCCACGCCTGCTGGCAGTCGTACTTTTTATGCTGGCCATACCCGCCTCAGCCGACCGCGTGAAAGACCTGGTCAATGTGGCCGGTGTGCGTGAAAACCAACTCGTCGGCTACGGCTTGGTGGTGGGATTAAGCGGCACCGGAGACCAGACCAGTCAGGCGCCGTTTACCATACAAAGCATTCGCAATATGTTGACCGGCTTTGGCGTTCGCGTTCCCGACAACGTGAACCCGCAGCTGAAAAATGTCGCGGCGGTAACCATTCACGCTAATCTTCCTGCCTTTGCCAAGCCGGGACAGACCATCGATGTGACGGTGTCATCGATCGGCAACGCCGCCAGCCTGCGCGGGGGCAGTTTGCTGATGGCGCCGATGATGGGCGCCGACGGCCAGGTGTATGCCGTCGCCCAGGGCAGCTTATTGGTCAGTGGGCTAGGGGTTGAAGGTAATGACGGCTCCCGCGTGACGGTGAATATCCCCAGCGCTGGCCGCATCCCTAACGGCGCGATTGTCGAGCGACCTGCGCCTAGCCAAATGGCCAGCAATGGTGAGGTCATGCTGAATTTAAAAACGCCGGACTTCACCACTGCGCGTCGCCTGTCGGAGAAAATTAATGAGTTTTTTGGTGCCGGCACGGCCAGTGCAATGGACTCGGCGACGGTCAAAGTACTCGGCCCCTCCAGTGCTGACCGCCGCGTAACATTTATCTCCATGCTTGAAGAGCTTGAGGTCGATCCCGCCGAAGCCCGTGCCCGCGTGGTGGTTAATTCCCGCACCGGTACCATCGTGATTGGTGGCAATGTACGGGTGATGCCCACGGCGGTGACCCATGGCTCACTCACCGTGTCGGTGACCGAGCGGGTCGATATCAGTCAGCCCAATGCCTTTGCCGATGGCCAAACCGTTGCGGCCGGGCGCTCCAGTATTGATGTTGCAGAAAGCGGCTCGCGAATGTTTTTACTCGATGCCGGCGTCACTCTGGAAGAAATTGTTAAGGCGATCAATCAGGTCGGCGCGGCTCCCGGCGACTTGGTGGCGATTCTCGAAGCACTGAATCAGGCTGGCGCGCTGCGCGCCGAGTTGCTGGTGATTTAAATGGATATTTCAAAGGCGGGTAATTACCACGACTTCTCTGGCCTGGCTGCGCTGCGCAGTGAGGCGCAAGCCGACAGTGAACAGGCAATTGCGCCGGTGGCTCGCCAGTTTGAAGCGCTGTTTTTGCAAATGATGCTAAAAAGCATGCGCGACGCCGTACCCGAGGGTGGGCTCTTCGACAGTAATGGCGGTGAGCTGTACCAGGAAATGCACGACAAACAGCTTTCCGTCACGCTCTCAGAGCAGGGCGGCATTGGTTTAGCCGACGCCATTGCACAGCAGCTCAGTGGCCATGGTGTCGCCCCTGGAGCGGCGTTAACGGAGCAGGGCGCGCAACTTCGTCAGCAGCTGTTAACAAAAGCCGCTCAAGTGTCGCCGCTAACGGCCGATAACTTGGCAGTGAAACGAGGAATTTAACATGGCAGATATGTTGGGTAATGCGCTATCTGCTCTGGTGTCATATCAGCGGG
>TARA_B100000674_G_scaffold160372_1_pt1 | contig 15602 bp, 14 predicted proteins | sample TARA_B100000674 | Tara Oceans TARA_B100000674 (sample SAMEA2622759) | marine metagenome | biome: marine biome (ENVO:00000447); feature: surface water layer (ENVO:00002042); material: "saline water (ENVO:00002010), including plankton (ENVO:xxxxxxxx)" | depth 5 m
TTATCATCAGCTTCGTCCCAAAGAAACATTATAATCCTCACAATTGTATTTTAAACTAAAACATTTAAACAAGTTAACATTAGCCCTGTCATAAGAATTAATACAAGTAACATCATTATTTAATCTGTTTCATAGTCGTTAAAATAGTCAAAATTAGAAACTGAGATCAAATGTTCTGATAAATCTGAGCTTAAAAAAATCAGAAACGACCACAATCAACCTTCATTTTATCTCCAGTAATTGCCGAGCTAAGATCAGATGCCAAGTATAGAGCCGCTTTTGCAACTTCATTGGGAGAAACCCAACGTTTTAATGCAGCAACTTCAGTATAGTTATCGCGTTCAATCTCTTGGATCGAGCGGCCTTCAGTCAAAGATCGCTGTTTTAATATTTCCTCCATATTCTTTCCAGAAACTGCACCGGGCAACAAGGCGTTCACGCGAACATTATGTTTACCAAGCTCTCTTGCCATTGTTTCAGTTACCCCAATCAAGGCAAATTTACTTGCAACATAGGCAGATCGCATGGGATAGCCCTGCACGCCCATGAGCGATGACATATTTATAATTGACCCAGCCTTTTGCTCAATCATAACTTTGGCAGCCTCCTGAAGACAATGCATTGCCCCAACCAAATTTATATTAATACAATCGACCCATGCGTCCATATCCACATCAGCCACTTCGGCGATTGGACCTGGCCCACCTGCGTTATTCATTAAGACATCCACCCGCCCATAGATATTAAGTGTCTCAAGAAACATCTTTCGAACCTGCCCAAGATCTGAAACATCACATGCTATTGCCTCTCCGCCTAGTTCTTTTGCTACACTAATTAGTGGATCATAACGACGTCCAGTTACTACGACTTTTGCGCCCGCATCAGCAAATACTTTTGCAGTAGCTTTTCCAATACCGGAGCCTCCACCGGTAACAATTGCTACTTTCCCATCTAAGCGACAAAGCTGTTCTGATTTAACACTCATAATCACACCTCATTAAACTCACGTCCTGGATCAAACAAAGGCAACTCCGGCTCTTGCCCAAGAATAAAATCACCCATTAATCTTCCCATGTATGGTCCAATCGTATAACCCCCTCTTACACACCCTAAAACGAAAGCATTATCAACTCCCGGTAAAGCACCCGCAAGCGGATAAAAATCAGGTACATTTGCTTCAAAGCCCACCCAGCTGCGTGTCACACGCGCATTAGAAAGTTCAGGCAATACATGTTGTGCAAGGGACAAATTTGGAAGCAGTGTATTTGCTGAAACAAGCCCTTTCCCTTCCTGCGGAGTTCCTCGCCCCTGCCATCCACCACCGATTAGAACTGTACCGTTGGTTTTTTGTTTAATGGTCAGAAGTCCAGTTGCGTGACCGACGATACCTGATACGAGAGGCGGCATGCGCTCTGTTACAGAAACGGTGTTGACGCGTGTACAGACCGGCAAATCAACTCCCAGATAAGCAGCTATTGGTTTGAGCCATGCACCAGCCGCTAGTAGCAGACGTTTTGCTTGAACCGAGCCTAACTGAGTAGTTAATTTAAAACTAGAGCTGTTTCTGGTAATGAATTTCACACTGCATTGCTCACGATATTCAACTCCGTTTTGTTTGAGACGAACGCGATAATAGTGACCAGTAAGTGATGAATTGGCGTAACCGTCTTCAGGACAATAGCTTGCAGCGAGAACTTTGTGACTCAGGTTTTGCTCTGCTGCTCTTAGCACATTATTTGAGACAAATGAAATCGGAGCTCCGGCGTTAGCTTTCAAAGTCTGCCGTTCGTGCAAAAGCTCAACCTCACGCTCCGTAAATGCAAGCGTATAACCACCCGTCTTTTTAAATCCAACGGCGTCACCCATGGCTTCCCATTCACTATGGCCCTTAAGCGCGTATGGCATAAGTTTTACACGCTTGATCTGAAGCGATAATGTTCCTGCATTTACCCCTGATGCGCCATGTCCTAGATCCCCCTGATCCAGAATAATTATTTTCATACCATTTTCAGCAAGGCGTAGTGCAGTACTGCATCCCATAATACCACCTCCTACGATTGCTAAATCATAAGTACCAGTCATAGCGGAGCTGGTTTAGGTATTGGTAAATCTTCATACTCAAACTCACCCGAAAGGGCAGATGCAGGAATAGGTCGCAACGGTGGTCTAGGACTGGGTGGAGCGATCTCAGCTTCAGACAGATTTTCCTTTTCAGCAATTAATTTGGCTATAGCTGCCTGACAATATTTCCCACCACAGGGGCCCATTCCTGCTCTTGATCCAGATTTGATTGCATTGATTGTAGCTGCGCCTGCTTCCATCTCATGTTCGATGTCACAGCGTCTCAAGCTCTCACATCTGCACATTATTGTATCGTCTGTTGTCAATTTCTGAAGACCCTTTCGTGGAGTACTCAGCGCAGTCATAGCCATTCCAAATGTTGAGGCTCGCCTAAAACTAGTCAACAAAGCAGCTTTTGTAAGATTAGCCTTAGAGGTTACTAACTCAGCAGCTGAAATTCCTACTAATTTTCCATGAATTTCTGCAGCTGCTGCACCTCTGATACCAGCCCCATCACCACAAACAAAAAGGCCACCAATCGCCGTCTCACCGGTTTCCCCAACTTCTGGAACCCATCCACCAAGTTCGGGTTGGTTTTTAAGCTCGATACCTGCAATTTGGGAAGCTTCAGTGGCAGCTTGTAAACCATAGCCAATGCAAACACTGTCTGCATCTATCAAACGTTTTTTATCTTGCGGTGACCAATCATTACTGACCTTAGTAACTGTGACCGACTGAACATTGGTTTCTCCATCTATTTGTGTAACCAAATGGCGCCAGAAAATCGGTGTCCCAGATAACAAAAGATCGGCAACCCAGACAAAACCGCGCCAAAGCAGATCGGTACGGGAGAACATGGAAGGTAGTGCGCACATCCAGTCAACACGGCTATTAGGGGTCACAATCGCTGCAATCTCTCCACCCAAACGTCTGATCTCGCTTGCCACATAAAAAATCAAAGGACCAGTTCCAGAAACAACAGTTTTTTTGCCAGGTATAACCATATCTTGTTTTATCAATGCAGTTGCACCTGCCAATCCAATAACACCGGGTAGAGTCCATCCTGGGGTGGGCTGGACGTATTCCCTTGCTCCAGTCGCTAAAATAAGTACTTTTGCAACAATCTTTTCTGAACGTCCGTTTATAATGAGATGTAGAGCCCATTTTCCCAACTCCCGCTCAATTTGCCAAACACGAGCGTCGGCAATGTGTGTAACATTGCTTGCAGCAATTGATGCACGCAATATATCGCCTTTAATTGTTTCAGGCGTATTTGGTGCAGATATAATAGCCTCACTTTTGGCACGCCAGATCTGACCACCAGGCTTTGCTTGTTCGTCGATTATGATCGTTTCGCAACCATTGCTCGCCGCAATCATACCTGCATTTGCTCCTGCAGGACCTGCACCGATTATTGCAACATCGCAAGCCTTGATCATAATCTATTGCCTCAAAGATTCAACAACTAGCCCGTCAGTGGCTATTTTCCTGCAACTTTCAACTGACTTGCCATCAACTTTCACAGCACACTCCTGGCATAGGCCTATACAGCAAAAAGCTCCTCTTGGCTTATCATCCATTGGCGCATTGCGCAGATGCTTTATGCCGTTTTTCATCAGCGCAACTAATATTGTCTCACCTTGACGGGCCTTTATTGTTTGGTTATCAAATCTGAACGAAATCTCTGTAGCGCGCTCAATTTGGCTGACATGGTTAGGAATAAGTCTAATCATGAGTAACTAATACCCAAATTGTCAAAACAACGCTTGATTTTATCAATATCGTCATCTGTTGCAGGTATTACTGGATCACGTGGGACACCAGCTGGCTGGCCAATTAAATTCAATGCTGCTTTAAATGACGCTGGCCACGTTGCAGTGCCCATCAGTAGCTCATAAAGCACAGTTAGTTGATAATGTGTTTTACGATATACTTCACCCGGCACACCAACTCCAACAGATACCATTTTTGATGGAAGCAAATCTGTAAATTCTGGACCCGTTGCAATAAAGCCTTTCGCCCCTAGACCCAAAGCAGGCATTATGTAGTGACACGGACCTGTCATCACTGACATTTTATCACCAAGCCGCTTAAGCAGGTGCGTGTGATAGAAAAAATCGCGCTGGCTCTCCTTTATCCCTATTATATTATGATTGTTCAGCAAGGTTTCGGTTTGCTCGATAGTGAGAGAAAAGCCCATCCGCCGCGGTGAATTATAAAGAACGAGCGGCTTTTTGGTCGCTGCAGATACTTTATCAAATCTCGCCATTAGTTCGGCTTCAGAAGCTTTTAACACATACGTTTGCGGCATAGAGAGCAACACATCCGCACCATTTTCTTCAGCAACTTTAATGTAAGAAAGTGAGGCATCAATTGTCGGCGCGGAAATCCCCATCATAACTGGCACACGGCCGCGAGAGATATCCTTTGCCCGGCGCACCAGGCGTCCACGCTCGTCAGCAGATAATGACCAACTTTCTCCATTGTCACCAGCAACACAGACACATGTTGCACCGCGCGCCAAAAGAAATTCAAATAGATCAATGAAAGCATCCTCCATGATCTCACCTTTCTCATCAAAAGGTGTTACTATCGCTGGTACATATCCGAATAAATGCTCTTTTTTCATTTTCCTACTCAAACTGGAATTTCACAGCTAAAAACTGAAGCATGCTGTGCGTCTATAATATAAAGTAAGCGATCATCATTGGGATGAAACGCGACTGATGTCGTCCAAAGTCCCTTCGGCAATCTGATCTCCGCAATTCTGTCCCCAACGTTATCGAACAAATACGAACGGCCTGCCCGTGCTTGGGCTACAGCTAGCCAACCTAAAGAGTTTGTCGCTAGACCATCGGGACCTAAACCACCCGAAAGTTGTAAAAATGTGCCAACCATAGGCTGGCTAGCTTCTGGAAGCATTGATGAAAATTGCCAAACCTGATTTGCCCGAGTTGCGGCAACGTAAACGGTGTTTCGGTCGTGTGATAGGCAAATACCATTCGAATATGGAACACAATCAAGTAATAGCCTTACGGCTCCTTTAGAACTGCGGCAATAAACACGGCCTTTTGGACTACTAAGGGAACTGCGCCCACTATCTGTAAACCATATGGTTTCATCATCATCAAGGCACATATCGGAAAGACCCAAAAATGGTTGATTATCAATACCATTGCTCAAAACGCTGAAACTATCATACCCGGTAAATTCAATAAGCCCATGCCTGTGATCAACGGCAATATGCCTCCCGTCCTTAGTAATCCGCATCGAGTGCGGCTCTCCGTCTATATGATGCATAACTCGCCAATTGCCCTCAGGCGATATTCTAAAAATACGCCCGTAGGGTACATCGGAAAGCCAGAGATTTTGCTTTGAGTCAAAAAATGCACCTTCAAGAAATGAATGCATTTTTTGTCCTGGACGCGTCATTTCTGCCCAGGGAGAGGGTTTACCACGATGGCGATAAGATTCTGGAAGACTACACAAAAAAATTGCATTCAACTCAATCGTCACACCACTACCCTCTTCAAGAAAAGCCAATCGATTTCATTTTCATTAAAGCCAGCGGTTTTTAAAACTTCTCTGCTATCTTGACCCAGGGCAGGGGGAGATCTGTTAATAACTGGCCCACCCTTGCTCATTTGAAATGATGCAGACGGTAAACTTATATCAGAGTTTTCAGAGGCTACCGCATAATATCCTCTTGCTTTGATTTGTTCATCTTTGATTGCCTCCTCCAAGCTCATAATAGGCTCAGCCGGCACATCCCATTTATCCAGTAGTTTCTGCCACTCTCTAGTAGATTTACGTATGAACACATTCTTGAGTTCTTTATGAATATATTCAGAATTTAACCAGACATCTTCCCAATCAGCAATATTGGCTATTAACGGTATATCAAAACCTTCCTCAATTAAGCATTGCGAAAGTTTGCGATATTGAGACGGCTTAAAGGCTCCGAGCATTAAAATTCCATCAGAAGTATCAAAAGAAGAAATACCAGCTTCTTTAGGTTTTTCCTTGAGTGCCAAGCATTGTTTTGCCGCTACTTCTGGAGACATTAAACTAAGTGCAACCTCCAGCATTGAAGCACTAATATAACATCCTTTTCCCGTTCGATCCTTTTGTAATAACGCTGCCGATATTGCAAAAGCAGCTGAATAACCAGCGGCATAATCAACTAAAGATAGTCCAGGCTTAGTACCACCTGACTGCGAGATTATACCGGATGCAGCTTGAATGGTATTATCGTAAGCGCCTTTGGAAGCTTTTGGACCCTTATCACCATATCCAGTCATTGAACAATAAACTATAACAGGGTTACAAACACGCAATATATCATACCCAAGCCCCAATTCTTCCATTACACCGGTAGCATAATTTTCAAGAAATACATCAGCAGTCTCTACAAGTCTAAGAAGAGCTTCACGGCCTGAACTAGTACGCAAATCGATTGCAATAGATTTCTTGTTAGCACCTTGAACTTGATAAGTGAGGCCAAGTCCAATTTTGTTAAGTTCAGGTATTGGCCCGCGGTGCCTTGCACAATCCGGAGCATCAGGCAATTCAACTTTTATGACTTCTGCTCCCAGTAATGAAAATAGGTAACCACAGAAAGGTGCTGCCAGAACCTGAGATACCTCAATCACTTTTATACCCTGCAATGCTCCTTGCAAACTGCTTCTCCTATATTTGGATATTGAAAATTCTATTAATTTTCTACTAATGTTTAGTATACAAAACAAAATTTCATATGCAAAACGGTATTAAAATGTCCAGCGTACTTCATAGGTCTCTGTCTTCCACTCTACCAATGATAAAAAGCGTAGAAGCAAATTACCTTATTGATGCAGATGGTAAACGCTACTTAGACGCATGCGGAGGAGCGGCCGTATCATGTTTAGGTCACGATAACGCGAAAGTGCGAGCTGCATTGAAGGACCAAATTGACAAATTAGCATTTGCTCACTCTGGTTCCTTCACAAATGAGCCTGCTGAAGAACTTGCTGAATTTTTAACAAAACGCGCTCCTACTGGTCTTGGTAAAGGACGGGTTATGTTTTTAGGTAGTGGATCAGAAGCGATGGAAGCAGCCTTAAAGCTTGCAAGACAGTTCTATCTAGAGCGGGGCAATACCAAGCGGATCAATATCATTGCAAGATCCCCATCCTATCACGGTAATACTCTTGGAGCACTCGCTACGGGTGGGCACGCGGGACGGCGGGCCCCTTTTCAACCGATGCTGATGCAAGTGCATCATATTGATGCCGCATACCGATACCGAATGAAGCTGGAACAAGAGAGCGATCAAGAATTTGCGCTTCGAATGGCCAACCAACTGGAAACAAAAATTCTTGAGCTTGGTCCTGAGACAGTAATGGCATTCGTTGCTGAACCGGTAGTTGGTGCATCTCTGGGCTCTCAACCAGCACCAGTAGGATACTTCAAACGAATAAGGGAAATATGTGATACTTACGGTGTTTTGTACATTGCTGATGAAGTAATGTGTGGTATGGGTCGAACAGGTAGTCTTTTTGCGCTAGAGCAAGAGGGGATATTTGCTGATATAACAACATTGGCAAAAGGACTTGGCGCAGGTTATCAGCCGATAGCTGCGGTTATGGCGGCTGAAACCATAATTGCTGCTATTCAAGAGGGTAGTGGGATGCTGTGGAATGGGCACACATATATGTCCCATTCAATTGCAACCGCTGGTGCCTTAGCAGTTCAAAAAGTGATTGAAGACGAAGATCTCCTAGAAAATGTCAAAAGATGCGGCGATCAGTTAGCTCGTGAACTTTCCAAACAGTTGGGTGGAAGAGAAAATATTGGCGATATACGTGGCCGAGGATTATTTTGGAGTATTGAACTAGTCAGGGATAAAATAACTAAAAAGCCTTTTCCTGAAAATTTAAAATTAGCACAGCGCATCCAAATAAATGCTAAAGAACTTGGCTTAATGTGCTACCCTGCCCAAGGGTGTGCCGATGGAAAGAATGGCGATCATGTATTATTAGCTCCAGCCTACAACTCTACAATTAACGAAATAGACTTCATTGCGAAAACAACTGCTAAAGCAATTTGGAAATCTCTATCAGAGGTAAACTGCTAAAATGAAAATATTAGGTGTACGCTGCTTATTTCAAATACTTACTTATCCAAACCAGCGCTCTGGGAACAGACAAATATTTTCAAATAATACAAGTTGCGTACTACTATTTACAGCTAGCAAAACCAAGGTTGATCTTTGATGCCAAAAAAACAACAACGCAATATCCTACTTCCAACTAATGAAGACACCACAGGACCATACTTCCCAGTCTATTTCAGCGATGAAAGCTATGAAGATCTTACAAACATCCATTCCGGTGTGGTTGCGGGTCCTAAAGGACAGCATATAATTTTGCGGGGCAGAGTACTGGACCGAAACGGTAATCTTGCAAATGGCGTGCTGCTAGAATTCTGGCAGGCAAATGCAAAGGGAATCTATCGTAACCCTTCTTTCGAGGACCATCCCGATTTGGACCCCTGGTTTGATGGTTATGGCCGCCTTCGCAGCACTACTGGTGAATATTCTTTTCGAACTATCCTACCCGGCGCTTCACCAGGTAGAGCACCCAATATCACCGTAACCATTTTTTCTGACGGTATTAACCGGATCGTTACACAAATTTTCTTTGCTAATCAGAAAGGTAACAAAACAGATCCGCTTTTGACAACCTTAGACAGACAAGACAGAGAAAGACTTATTGCTAGTTTTGATGGATCTTCCTCGGACGGCACAGATCTTTATTCTTTAGATATAGTGATGGCAGGCGACCAAGAAACTCCTTTTTTCGAAGATTTTCTAAGTTAGCGTAGGTAATTATGATGAATATCGTAGGACGACAATTAGAAATTGGAAAAACAGATAATACTTCCGATCAACGCACTCCACGAAAACGTTTACGCTTAATACCTAGTACTGTAAGAGAAAGTTTTGTCCCAGTCATTCCGGCTCGCGCAATACACCGCCAGAATGAGTGGGACCTTACCCGTATAGCCCCAGATCGTCCCCGCGCCGAGGGTTCACCAATAGAAGTAAAAGGAACGCTTCGAAATGAGAATGGCACCTTATTACGCGGTGCATTGATTGAAATTTGGAATGCCAACCATCACGGTCGCTACCGTCATGTAGAGGATCAATCCGGTCTCAAACTTGATGAAAACTTCTTTGGTATGGGACGTGTAATTACTGATGAATATGGCAGCTATTGCTTCAGGACAATCAGTCCTGGTGCCTACCTTGCAAGACCAGATATTGGAAGATGGCGGCCAAAACATATCCATCTATCAATCAGTAGCGGGACGTCTCGGTTAGTAACTCAAATGTACTTTCCAGGTGAGCCAAACAATGCCTCAGATCCAATGGCTCAATTAATGGGTGACTCGTTTGATCGGAACTTAGGACAATACTACCAAACTAAAGATCCAGAAGTTGATCACGGTTTTGAATTTGATATTGTGGTAGGTGGAAAAAACGCAACTTTTTTTGATTAAATTTTCAATAAATTAACATTTCACAACTCACAATATCAAAATATAAACACAGGCCCCTTTTCAATAATTTGGATACTCACTCAAAAAACACCGTCTCTGCAGCAAGGTTTGATAAATAACAGCATGATTAAAAACCTTTTATATCGAAGCTATACCGATATTTGTTTTGGAAAAGCTATATCACCGCCAATTTTTGGCGTACTTTACACTTAATTTAGACAGTAGAAAATAAAAAGGTTTCTCTTCAAATCAGTTAACAAAACCATTATTTGATATAAATATTACCTATTTATTACCTCTTTATTGAGCCAGGCCGCGAAGATAGGACAGAAAATGGAAAAAGTTGTCATTGTTGGCGGTGGACAGGCGGCAGCCTCTGCTGCGGCAAAACTAAGAAGTCAAAGATTTGAGGGATCAATTACAATTATCTGTAAAGAGCCCCACCCCCCTTATCAACGGCCTCCGCTGTCTAAAAAATATCTCTTGGGCGAAATGACGGTTGACCGGCTATACCTTCGGCCTTTGGGTTTTTATGAAGACCAGAAAATTACCCTCCATTTAGAAAGCATAGCTGATCAGATCGATCGGAATGAAAAACAAGTTTACGTTGGAGATACCGCTTTCGACTATGATGCGCTCATTCTGACCCTTGGCTCACAACCACGGGTTTTACCCAAAGAAATCGGTGGGCAACTTGAAAAGGTTTTTACTGTCAGGGATCTTGCAGACGTGGATGGACTGGCGCCAGAGTTCACTGCTAAACGACGCGTGTTAATTATAGGTGGGGGATATATAGGCCTGGAAGCAGCCGCAGTCGCTGCCCAACGAGGGCTACAGGTAACTTTAGTCGAGGCAGCAGACAGAATTTTACAACGGGTCGCTGCACCTCAAACTTCCGACTTTTTCCGTCACCTGCATATATCAAATGGCGTAGAAATTAAAGAAGGCGTCAGTGTTGAGAGACTGGCCGGCGATAACGGCACGGTCTGTGCTGCTATCCTATCTGATGGGACTCACATTGACACCGATTTTGTAATAGTTGGTGTCGGCATCACACCGGTTACTGATATCGCCATGAGGTCAGGACTTGCTGTTTCTGACGGCATCACAGTCAATGCTTTGGGGCAAACGACGGATCCTAACATTTGGGCCGCAGGCGATTGCTGTTCGTTTCCTTACCAATCAGGAATGCTCCGTTTGGAAAGCGTACCACATGCCATTGATCAAGCAGAATTAATTGCAGAGAATATTCTAGGAGCTAATTTTTCATACATTCCAAAACCTTGGTTTTGGTCTGATCAATATGATGTGAAGCTTCAAATTATTGGCCTGAACACAGGCTTTAATGATGTCGTTACAAGGCCCAATAACGAAAAATCTGTTTCTTTCTGGTACTACCAGGAAGACCAACTTATCGCCGTTGATGCTATGAACGATCCGCGCGCATATATGGTTGCGAAGCGATTGATAGAGTCAGGAAAAACCATACCTCAAAAGTTGGTTGCAGATCCGGGCACTGAACTTAAAAATTTTCTGAAAGCGTGAGATTATAGAAGGCTCGAATTAGCAAATAGAAAATGGATATGAGAGAATGCAGCTTTCGAAAACTCAAGCCAAAATCCTAATGGATCTTTTGTGGTAACGAAGAAAAGGCTTTAGCGCCGACGCGCGGATTATGATCCCACTGTTCTATGTGGAAATCTCACATACAGAATAACTGCAAGTTGAATGATCTTAGGACTCGTTCTAAAATAGCAGTATGAAACTTTATTTGGCTTGACTTGATAACTAATTACAGAACCACATACGAACAAGACGGTTTATTCTGGCGGCACCGGAATCAGTATTTGATTTTATTCTTCCGGTATGCACCAACAAATAAGGGCTTAATTTTATCAAATGGAGAACACGATGAATATTGATCAAATTGCAAATAAGCTACATGATGCAATCACTTCAAGAAGACAAATACGGCCTTTCACTCAAGATAAGATAATATTGTCTAATTCTGATGCGTATGCGGTTTCCAGAAAACTATGTGAGCTCAGGAACTGGAAAATATTGGGGCGTAAGATTGGCTTTACCAACCGTAGTATATGGCCAATTTATGGGGTTGAGCAGCCAATGTGGGGCTCGATGAGCGCAAGTTCGATTAGCTACGCCGAAAATGAAAAGTCCTCGATTAAACTTTCACAGTACTGTGAAGCCAGGATTGAGCCAGAGATTGTTGTATGCTTTGCATCATCACCCCCCATTAATGCTTCAGAAGAACAAATCGCAAACTGTATAGATTGGGTGGCTCCTGGCTTCGAAATTGTAGACTCTGTTTTTCCCGATTGGAAATTTTCTATTCCAGATACAATTGCAGCAGGCGGCTTACATGGCCAGCTAATCATTGGCCAAAAAGTGCCGACGATTAATAACTTGGCACCAGAATTAATTGGTCAAAAAGTTACACTTTCTTGTGATGATAAAATGGTCGAAGAAGGGTATGGCAGTAATATCTTAGATGGGCCTATTTCTGCACTTAAGCACTTGCTAGATGGAATATTTGATGAACCATCTGAAGTGCCGATAAAGGCTGGTGACATCGTTACAACTGGTACTCTAACCGACGCAAAGCCCCTGCGCGTTGGAGAAATTTGGAGTGGCCATTATTCTGGTGTAATTAATTCATCGTTATCCGTTGAGATCATTTAAATTTTCCAACTAAATAAAGGGCTGATCTTTTAGTGAGGTATCGGAATCATAACTTGGCATCGCAGACCATAATTCAAACTCTCTAGTTCGTAATCAATTCAAAAATTGAACCGAGACCACCTTAGTTAGTCCCATCTCACATTGATCACATACAAATTGACACAATATGCTGCTTCATAAAGTCTTTAAACATTAATCGAGTTATGACCCGATTTATTAAATAGCTGATTATACTGCTAGTTTTTTGGTAACGGGGGAGTGGCTTGAAATACCGAAACGCTGAATATGATTCCACTGTTTCAAATACTTAAAAATATTTGATTACAGATAGTTAACTGACACGGACGGCGCTTCCGACACAATTATACACTTTTTGTTTCCTTTCGTTCTGCTCGACTTTCAGCCCAATCCACACACCATTTACCACAATAGATTTTGCCATCCACATCTACAGACTTTGGAAGATCTGTTTCGTAAATAATGACACCGCAATTAATACATTTCACATATTTTTCAATGTAAAGACCATTGCCAGAAAATTTCATACTACCCTCCTACAATCCATATATATTTTTTGCTGCTTTTCTGCTCACATAGCCCTCTGCGACATCATGTTTTACAGCCTCACGTGACCTTTCTTTTGGATCACCATATCCGCCACCAGCAGGCATTACTAAGCTAACAAGATCGCCCTTCTTGATAGAAATATTTGAGTATTTACTTGGGGACGCTTTGTCATAAAGCTGAACCGCATCTTTCCAGTTTCCTTTACCACCCAGTTTGAACAAAGTCGCACCATTATCACCAGGTAGTCCTCCTTCAAGGCCCCAGGGATAAGTTTTGTGTCGATCAGTCATTTGGGAAATGATAATTTCATCATTCAGGCACTCTAAATTCTTGGTATAGCCTACCCCACCACGGAATTGGCCTGGGCCGCCTGAATCTTCACGAAACGCCCATTCCTTAACCCGCCACGGATACCGCACCTCAAATACTTCTACTGGGGTGACTCTGCAATTTCCATTAATAGAGTCACATGCATCGTTACCGTCAGCAAAACTGCGGCCACCCCACCCCACAACTTCGATATCATAACAGGCAAAAAACTCCTTGGAAGTCGCATGCACACCGCCAAATACAAAATTACAATGAGTACATCCTTCTGCAGCCATAGACAAGTGGGGTATAACTCCTGCTAACGCACCAATAACAGTTCCGGCGATACGCGGGTGTGTTTCAGTATTACCGCCAACCTCAGGCGCAGGAAAATCCACATTTACCACAGTAGTTGGAGGAGCAATCACCCGAATAGGGCGGAAACACCCAGAATTTTTTGGAATGTCGGGGTCCGTCATATGCAACATCGCATTATAAGTAGCTGACATTGTAACGCCGAGTGTCGCATTAATCGGTCCTTTGGCTTGACTCGAGCTGCCAGTATAATCGGCAATTATACTGCTACCTGTTTTATGAACTTCGACTGCTATCTTATATTGTCTGTCTTCAATCCCATCGTCTTCAACTAGATCTTCAAACGCATAGATACCATTAGGAATCTTTTCAATTTCGGCACGCATACGCCGCTCTGAATAATCCATTAAGTCTTTAGAGGTCTGATCAACTACATCAGCGCCATACTTATCATAAAGTCTAGTCATTTGCGCCACACCTAGATCAACAGCACTGATCAAAGCTCTCAAATCACCATAATTGTAACGCGGTGTACGGACATTGGCCAAAATAATTTTCCAGACATCATCGTTCATTACGCCGCGCTTCACAATCTTAATTGGCGGCAGCCTCAACCCTTCATGAAAGATTTCAGTTGCCTCCCCCGGGAAGCCTCCAGGTACCATTCCGCCGACTTCGGCGATATGACCTATGGATACAGCAAAACCACGTAATTTTCCTTCGCAAAAGATAGGTTTGAAGAATGTGTGCTCAGGAGTATGTAGTCCGCCCCTGTATGGATCATTATGCAAAAGCACGTCACCTTCATCTATCTCATCCAGCGGGATTTCTTTGATTATTGATTTCGCCATCAGAGGCATACCCCCAATTTGTGCCGGACAAAACTCAGCACATGCAATCATATCTCCGTCTGTATTGGCAATCGCACAACTAAAGTCGAGCGCCTCGTTAAAAATTGTGGAGTATGAGGTTTGCATCAGAGTGATGCCCATTTCTCTACAAACAGAAACCATGCTTGAGTCGAGAATTTTCATCATAATAGGATCCATATGAATCAGCCTCCTTTTTTATTTAAAATAAGGTTTCCATAAGCGTCGGCTTGCGCTGCGTAACCAGGGCGTAAAACTGTTGTCGCTGAGGCCTCACGGATGATGGCTGGGCCATCCACAAACATACCCCCAAGCATATCAGAACGATCGTAAACTTTGGACTCCAAAAAGGTTTTGTCAAACCAGATTTTACGTTCGTCCATCAAAACTGGAGAGCCGGTACCTTTCATAATTTTGGCCAGCTTTGGCTTCGGAGTTGGAGCAACAACGGAAATCGACAAATTCACCATTTCGATTGTTTCGCCTGGAATATAAAAATTAAAACGGGAGTCATGTACTTCATGATATTGTTTCCAGAGGTTCTCTAATGATTTCTCGTCAAATTTTTCCGCTGTAAAAGGTATTTGCAATTCGTAGTTTTGACCAAAATAGCGCAGGTCAATGTTGCGATAAATTTCGAGGGCCTGCGTGTAGCCTTGGGCCCTCAATTCATTGACGGCCAATTCTACAAGCTCTTCCATCATCTTATTTGCCGTAACAATGTCGAAATTCAAAGAAGTCTGCTGGATGGTTCTTTGTTTATCAGTCCTTGCGTCAGTCATTACAAAACCAAGTGCCGAAAATTGACCGGGATGTATAGGAACAATGCCACGGGGAATTCCCTCAAGCTCCATTAAGTCACAGATATGCAATGGTCCTGCACCTCCGAAACCAAGCAAAGTAAACTCTCTCGGGTCATGACCTTTTTCTAATAATACTGAACGCAGAGCCCCAACCATAGAATTGTTAGCTATCTGAACAATAGCATTTGCTGTCTCTTCCACCCCCATCTTAAGCTTTTTAGCAACAGTTTCAACAGCCTTACGGGCAAGCTCAAGATCAACATTCATCTCTCCACCTAGAAATTCCTCAGGCTTGAGTCTTCCTAAAACGAGATTAGCATCCGTTACGGTTGGTTCAGTTCCACCACGTCCATAGCAGGCTGGTGCAGGGTCTGCACCAGCACTTTGTGGTCCAACCTGCAACAAATCTCCCTTATCGACCCAGGCGATTGACCCA
>TARA_B100000674_G_scaffold176446_1_pt1 | contig 15580 bp, 15 predicted proteins | sample TARA_B100000674 | Tara Oceans TARA_B100000674 (sample SAMEA2622759) | marine metagenome | biome: marine biome (ENVO:00000447); feature: surface water layer (ENVO:00002042); material: "saline water (ENVO:00002010), including plankton (ENVO:xxxxxxxx)" | depth 5 m
TATGCGACGCGTTCGACGTCACGGACAAGGTGATGGGCTGCGCCAGCGTCTATGCCGGACCCATGAAATGTTGCGCGATACGGCAGAGGGCTATCCAAAAACGAAGACAAAAGTTTTTACGGTTTTCGCCGAACGCCTGAAAGCCACCGGCGCGGACATCGTCGTCGCCTCCTCGATGGGTGGGCACCTCTGCATCGACGCGTTTGAGCCGTCGGGTTCTAATCCCGGACGGTCCCTGCCATAGCTGATCTGCGACCCCGCTGACAATCGCGGCAGAAAAGTGCCGCGGCATTGAGCCTGCACTAAGCCGCGATCTCCCCCAAAGCCCGCCACACCTTCTCCGCCGTCACGGGCATTTCCGCCGTCGGCGCGCCGGCGCAGTTCAGCGCATCGTTCACGGCATTCATTAACGCGGGCATGGCGCCGACCGTGCCAGATTCGCCGACACCCTTGACGCCCAGCGGGTTACGGGCAGTGGGGATTTCTTTGGCGGAGATGTTGAACACGCAGAAATCGTCGGCGCGCGGCATGCAGTAATCCATAAAGGATGCATTAAGTAGCTGGCCAGAGTCGCGGTCGTAGGTCACGTCTTCCATCAGGATCTGGCCAGCGCCCTGCACGATACCGCCATGGATTTGGCCGTCGAACAGCAGCGGATTGAGGATCGTCCCGGCGTCATCGATCGTAGTGTAGCTGACCAGTTCGACCTTGCCGGTGTCGATGTCGATTTCAATCTCGGCGACATGAACGCCGTTGGGAAAGGTGGATTCGGTGCCGGGCGAAGCGCCGAATTGGCCATGTTCGTAGAGGCCCGGCTCTATCCCCGGCGGCAGTTTCGGCCGCACGAAAGCGGCCTTGGCGACGTCGTCGAGGCTGACGGACCGATCAGTGCCCGCCACGGCAAACTTGCCGTCGGTGAATTCGATGTCGTTGTCCGCCGTTTCTAGGATATGGGCAGCGATCTGCTTGCCTTTGTCGATGATCTTGTCGGCTGCCTCGACGATGGCGGCGCTGACAAAAACGGCGACAAGATGTCGGCATGCGCCACCGGCGATCGAGACACTACCGCATGGGCGAGATCAAGCGCCGACACATCGTCCAGGTAACGCCCACGCCCCTGCAAAAGGCGCAGGTCCTCATCGCCCAGGACTGGTTTTCCAATCTTGTTCATAGGGCGTTCTCCATCATCGCTCTGGTTGTGTGCCCCGGACCGAGGTATCCCGATAGGATATCAGTGGCCCGTCGCCGGTGCGCCCTCGGTGTCGTCTGCGTCGTCAACGGGCTTCTCCGTGTGCAGCCCACCGAACTAGAAACTTTCGCCAGAAATCTTGGGACTAGTGCCCATCAGCCGTTCGACCAGATCCTCGAATTGTTCCAGCGACGCGTATTGAACCCGGACATAGCCGCCGGTACCGTCGAAGGAAATTTCCACCTTCGACCCGAGGCCGACAGAGAGCTTGCGTTCCAGTTCGAGCGTGTCGGCATCTTTCGCATGCCAGGCGACACCTGCGCCGCGCTTTTTTCGCGCTCCCTTACCGCGAGAGGCTTTGCCGAGTTTTTCGGCATCCCTGACGCTCATGCCTTCAGACACGATTTGCAGCGCCAGGGCCGAAGGATCGGGTGCCCGCAGAATGGCGCGCGCATGTCCCGCCGTCAGCCGGCCGTCGGCCAGCATCTCGCGTACGTCCTCGGGCAGTTCGAGCAGGCGCATCATATTGGCGACATGGCTGCGGCTCTTGCCGACAACCTCGGCCACCTGTTCCTGTGTCTTGTCGAAATCCTTGGCAAGCCGAGCAAAGGCTTCGGCCTCTTCTAGCGGCGACAGCTCGTCACGCTGAATGTTCTCGATCAAGGCGACGGCCAGCGCTTCTTCGTCGGTAAATGCGCGGACGATCACGGGCGCCTCATGCACCTGAGCCCGCTGCGATGCCCGCCAGCGGCGTTCGCCCGCGACGATCTCGAATGTATCATCGTTGGTGCGGGTAGGTCGGACGATCAGCGGCTGCAGGATACCCTGCTCGCGGATTGAGTCGGTCAAGTCCTTTAACGCCGCATCATCGAAATGCCGCCTGGGCTGCAACGGGTTGGGAATCAGTTTGCCTATGGGAACAATACGCAACCCGTTGACCCTCGCGTCGCCCGGCGTGGGCCCATCCGGCGCAGTGACGGCGGTTTCAGCGGCTGCCAGATTAGTCCGGTCTTCGCCGAACAGTGCCTCGAGCCCCCGTCCCAACTGGCGCGGCCGGCCTTTTTCGTCGCTCATGTCTGGTCTCCGACATCAAGGGGAATATTACTCGTTCTAGTTGATTCCGTGTCTGTTATGTTCGGTGCATGGCGTCGCAAGATCTCACCGGCAAGGTGAACATATGCCTGTGCACCCGCACAGGCAAGGTCGTATAGCAAAACCGGCTTGCCGTGGGATGGTGCCTCTGATACTCTCACATTTCTGGGGATAATAGTCTCGTATACCTTGTCGCCAAAGAAGCCGCGCACGTCGTCTTCCACTAGGGACGATAGCTTGTTGCGCACATCGTACATGGTTAGTACGATTCCTTCGATCTGCAACGTAGGGTTGAACCTTTCCGTCACCCGTTCGATCGTTCGCACAAGCTGGCTCAGGCCCTCAAGGGCGAGAAACTCGCACTGCAGTGGCACCAGCACGGAATCCGCCGCTACGAGGCCGTTGAGCGTCAGCAGCCCAAGAGCGGGCGGGCAATCGATTAAAACGTAGTCGAAGCAGTTTGCGGCCCTGTAGATGGCGTCCCGCAATCGGTTCTCGCGGTTGTCCAGATCGACCAGCTCCAGCTCTGCAGCTGACAGGTCGATCGTCGATGGAATGACAGCCAAACCGGGCACCCGCGTCTCGATCAGCGCCTCGTCCAACCCAGTGGCACCGATCAGCAGATCGTAGGTACCGACGGTGCGGCGCACACTTTCGACTCCCAGGCCGGTGGATGCATTGCCCTGTGGGTCAAGGTCCACAACCATCACCCGGCTGCCGACAGCCGCCAAAGCCGTTGCCAGATTGATCGCCGTGGTGGTCTTACCGACGCCGCCTTTTTGGTTCGCCACGGCCATGATCCGGCCGGCCGTCGACTTACCGACAGATGCTGTGCCACTGGAAGCCGCGTCGGCAAGCTTTTTCGGCTTCGGAGTGTCCAGGGTGTCGTCTTGCATAAGGAAAGGCCTATGGTTTGAGATCATTGGCGCCGCTTGCCTTCATAACCGCGGCGCGGGCGCCCTGCGGCGCCCTATCGTCTGGCAAGGTGGGTGATCCGCAGTATTCTGGCGTCTGGCGATGTCTGGCTTTCGAACGTCTCTTGCTGCATTTTCCAGCCTTTTCGGGCATCGGTCAATTCATCCCTCCAACGCGCCCCTTTTTGAAACAGGCACACCCGTGCGCCCAGTTTTGCCGCCATTTCGCACAATTTGGGCAGTGGCGCGAGCGCACGGGCGGTAAGAATATCCACCGAATTCTTGTTCGATTCGCCGGCAAAAGCCTCGATTCGGTCATTTACAACCCGAGCAGGCGCCTCCGTCGCATCGATAACGTCTTGGAGAAACCCGCATTTTCGCCCGTGCGATTCAATGAGGGTCGTTGGCAGTCCAGTATAGATTGACAGCACGAGCCCTGGAAATCCCGCGCCGCTTCCGATATCGGTTAGCGATACTGCGTCCTGTGGCACCAGTTCGGCTAGCTGTATCGAGTCCAGCATGTGCCGGTCCCACAGGTAGTCGAGACTGTTACGCGACACCAGGTTCTGAACTTTCTGCCGTTCTGTCAGGAGATGGGCAAAGGCCCGAAGCCGATCCATTGTTTCACGTGAAACATCGATTCGGGCTTCAAATTCCTCGGCGGTAAGGGGCGGAGAGGCAGAAGCCGACATCAAGCCGCATTGCGGCGGACATGCCGCAGCAAGGCCATAAGGGCGGCGGGAGTCACACCTGGTATCCGGCTTGCCGCACCGAGCGTTTCGGGCTGCGCTGCTCCCAGTTTTTCGCGCATTTCGTTGGAAAGTCCGCCAATAGCGCCGTAGTCGAGATACGCTGGCAGCGACAGGGATTCGTCTTTCCGGAACGCCGCGATATCCGCCTGTTGGCGATCAAGATACCCGGCATACAGAGAATCATGCGCGACCTGCTGAAGGATCTCATTATCAATCTCTTGTGTTTGAGGCCAGATCCGCTTCACCGCGTCTATGCCGGCATCGGATTGGGCAAGAAGCCTCAGAGCCGATCGCGCCACGCCGTCCTGCGATACCCGGACACCATTGGCGGCAAGATTCTGTGGTGTTTCTGAGAGACTTTCCAGTTTTGATTTGGCGGCGGATATGGCCGCTATCTTCGCCGCAAAAGTCCGGTGACGTTCGGTCCCGACACAACCTAACGAGAGACCGGCCGGGGTGAGGCGCTGATCAGCATTGTCGGCACGCAAAGTCAGGCGGTATTCGGCGCGCGACGTAAACATGCGATAGGGTTCTGCCGTTCCCCGGGTGACGAGATCGTCAATCATGACGCCGATATAGGCCTCGGCACGATCCAAGCTGAACGGCTCAGCATCTCCCCCAGCCGCACGTGCGGCATTAAGACCTGCCATTAGACCCTGGGCGGCAGCTTCTTCATAGCCCGTCGTCCCGTTGATCTGGCCCGCCAGATACAGGCCTTTAATCCGGCGCGCTTCCAAGGTGCGCAGAAGTTCGCGCGGATCCACGAAGTCGTACTCAATCGCATAGCCGGGGCGGACTACGGCGGCGTGTTCCAGACCCGGAATCTTGGCTAAAAATGCACGCTGGATATCCTCGGGCAGGGAGGTGGATATCCCGTTGGGGTAAACCGTGTCGTCGTCCAACCCCTCAGGTTCCAAGAATATCTGGTGTCGTGTCTTATCCGCAAAGCGCACCACTTTGTCCTCGATGGATGGACAGTATCGCGGGCCCGTTCCCTCAATCTGGCCGGAATACATGGGCGCCCGTTGTATGTTGTTACGGATCAGATCGTGCACTTTCTCATTGGTGTATGTGATATGGCATGCAATCTGGGGTGTATCAATCCGTCTCGTCAAAGTCGAAAAGGGGACGGGCGGATCGTCCCCGGGCTGCACCTCTAGGGCGGCCCAGTTGATGGTTCTCCCGTCGAGACGGGGCGGTGTCCCCGTTTTGAGCCGGCCGAGCGTGAACCCGCAGGATTCAAGTTTTTCAGATAGCCCCAGTGACGGTTTTTCGCCAACCCGGCCTGCCGGGATCTTTTGTTCGCCAATATGGATCAAGCCACGCAGGAAAGTGCCCGTGGTCAGCACTACCCGGCCGGCGCTGAGGGTTTCACCGCCCCCCAGAACCACGCCGGTTACCCGGCGCTTAGCATTTTCTCCGCTGACTGCCAGGTCCTCCACAGCGCCTTCGCGAATGTCGAGATTGGGCTGCGCGGCCAGTGCAGCCTGCATCGCGCTGCGATACAGCTTTCGATCCGCCTGGGCGCGGGGGCCCTGAACTGCGGGACCCTTTCGTTTGTTCAGCACGCGGAACTGAATACCTGCGCGGTCGATGACCCGCCCCATGATACCGTCCAGTGCATCGATCTCGCGCACCAGGTGGCCTTTTCCCAACCCGCCGATGGCGGGATTGCAGGACATTTCCCCGATGGTCGCTGCCTTGTGAGTAATCAGCAGCGTCCGCGCGCCCATACGCGCAGACGCGGCGGCCGCTTCGCAGCCCGCGTGGCCGCCGCCGACAACGATCACATCATAGGTATCAGTGGTTTCCATAACGGCGCGGAATATAAGGTCGCCCCGCCTGGCCGTAAAGGGTGAAGAACGATCAGCTCGCGGATTGTTTCACGTGAAACACCCCTCCGGCCGTGGTGCTATTTGCCGATGCAGAAATCAGAAAAGATCACATCCAGCAAATCGTCGATATCAACATGACCCGTTACACGTCCAATCGCCCGGGCGGCAAGGCGCAGATCCTCTGCGGCGAGCTCCGGTTGGCCGACCGCCGATGCACGGGCCAGGGCGTCCAGACACTCCGCCAACGCAGTTCGGTGGCGAACGCGGGTAAGCGGCGAAGACATCCCTGAACTATCCATGAGATCTACCGCCACTTCTTCAACGTAGGACAACAGCTTCGGCAAGCCATCACCGGTCTTTGCCGAAACAAGTAGGGTGTCAAAACCCAGATCGTTCGGATCGAGGCCGCCTTTAAGATCTGTCTTGGTGACAACGGCCACGGCATTCGACCGATCCAGCAGTTTCCGGCTCGCCTGATCGGGAAGCGCCGTCGCATCGAACAGCACAAGGCAGAGATCGGCATCGACGGCCCGCCCCAAAGCGCGTTTCACGCCCTCTCGTTCGACGAGATCGCCCGCATCGCGCAGTCCTGCAGTATCGGCCAGCGTTACCGGCCAGCCGCCGAGATCCAGATGCACCTCGATCACGTCCCGCGTGGTACCCGCGATGTCGGAAACAATCGCCGCATCGCGGGCGGCCAAGGCATTCAGCAAAGAAGATTTGCCGGCATTCGGCGCACCGAGAATAGCAACCTGTAGTCCATCCCGTAGTCGTTCGCCGCGGCGATTGTCGTCCAGAAAAGCGGAAATATCTGATTCAAGCTCGTAAATTCCTGCTCTCGCAGCTGTTTCGACATCCGCCGGCAGGTCTTCGTCTGGAAAATCGATCCACGCCTCGGTATGGGCTAGGATATCTATAAGTTTGGCACGCCAGGCCTCCAGCCGTTGGGACAGTCCGCCACCGAGCTGTGCCAGCGCCTGTCGGCGCTGAGCATCGGTATCGGCATCGATCAGATCGGCGATCGCCTCCGCCTCTGTCAGGTCAATTTTTCCCGCCAGAAATGCGCGCTTGGAAAACTCGCCCGGTTCCGCAGGACGGAGGCCCGGAAGCGCGGAGAGCGCCGTCGCTATAGCGTCTGCCGTCGCTCGCCCACCATGCACATGGAGTTCAGCGACATCCTCACCGGTAAAACTCGCGGGGCCCGGAAACCATACAGACAACCCGTCGTCGAGGGCGATACCGGTGGCCGGATCCACCATACGGCACCGTATAGTGCGCCTCGGTGGAGGAAGCGCGGATCGTTCCGAGACCGCCGTCAGCGCTTCGCCCGCAGACGGCCCAGAGATCCGGAAGATAGCCACACCGGCGCGGCCGGGCGCTGTCGCCAAGGCAAATATGGTATCAGCCAACGTCATTCAGGCATGTATCCGCTTTATGCAACCTTTGGGCAGGTCGCAGGCCTAGCCTTTGCCGCCCTGTGCCTTGGCAAACTGTTCCATGAAAGCCTTCTGGATATCGCCAAAGCCCTGGACGCCGGCAGACATCCATTGCTCCATCAATTTGCCCGCATCCATTTCCTGCGCCATCTCGCCGGCCTGTTTGGTAAGCTCTTTGACGAACGCATCATTTACTGGAGACACATCAGGCAGCCCGAAAAACCGACGCGCTTCCTCCGGCGTGCAATCGATATCAAATGATATTTTCATTGTTGACTCCTTTGTGCCGTACCGCAACTACTGTATCACATACACTGGCGTCGCCACGTTGCGCAAATAGCGGCCAGTTACCCGAACAGAAGGTCCGGCATGTCTCAAAACCGCCTTTCCGAAGAAACCAGCCCTTACTTGCTGCAGCATGCCGACAATCCGGTCCACTGGCACGGCTGGGACCCGGACGCGCTTGCCGCCGCAAAAATGCAGGACAAGCCAATCCTGTTATCGGTCGGCTATGCTGCCTGCCACTGGTGTCATGTAATGGCGCATGAAAGCTTCGAAGACGAAGCAATCGCAGCGCAGATGAACGACCTGTATATTAACGTGAAAGTCGACCGCGAAGAACGTCCCGATATCGACACCATCTACCAGCATGCGCTTCAGCTTCTGGGGCAGCATGGCGGCTGGCCACTGACCATGTTTCTGACGCCTGACGGAAAGCCGTTCTGGGGCGGCACTTATTTCCCCCCGGATTCCAGGTACGGACGACCAGGCTTTCCGCAGGTACTTTCGGCTATCTCGGACTACTGGTATGAGAAACGGGACAAGGCCCTCGAAACCGCTCAGGCCCTGAACAAGGGGTTGCAAAAAGTCTGGACCCCCGAGAAAGCAGAGACCGGGGTCAATGGTATCGCGCTTGCCGTTAACGACCAGGCGGCAGCTCATCTAGCCCGGGAGTTCGACATGGTCGACGGCGGTTTCGGACAGGCGCCGAAATTTCCAAATCCGTCCATACACGAACTGGTGTGGCGATCTTATCTGCGCACGGGAAACGAAACCCAGCGCGATGCGGTGCTGGTCTCCCTGACCAAAATGTCCCAAGGCGGTATATACGACCACTTGGGCGGTGGATACGCCCGGTATTCGACGGATTCCATTTGGCTCGCCCCGCATTTTGAAAAAATGCTCTACGACAATGCTCAGATTGTCGATCTGCTGGTCTGGGCCTGGCAGGACACGGGTAATCCGCTGTTCGCCCAGCGGGTGGAGGAGACGATAGACTGGTGCCTGCGAGAGATGATCGCGCCGACAGACGACACTATCGGCAATCCGTTCGCCGCCACCTACGACGCCGATTCAGAAGGCGAGGAAGGCAAGTTCTACGTATGGTCGACTTCCGAAATCACCGACGTCCTTGGCGACGGTGCTGACACCGTTCTGTTCAAAACAATCTACAACGTATCGGCAGAAGGAAACTGGGAAGGGCGTAACATCCTCAACCGGATCGCACACGCGGAGCTGCTCGACGATGCGCAGGAAGCGACGCTTGCGGCGGCCCGTGAAAAGCTGCTGGCAGCGCGCAACGACCGCATCTGGCCGGGCTGGGACGACAAGGTTCTTGCCGACTGGAACGGAATGATGATCGCTGCCATGGCAAACGCCGCCTGCGTATTCGGCAAGCCCGACTGGCTGGACGCGGCGGTGTCGGCGTTCGCATTCATCCGCGACCGCATGCAATCAGAAGGGCGGCTGCTGCATTCATTCCGGGCCGGCAAGCTAAAACACGCGGCAACGCTGGATGATTATGCCAATATGACCCGCGCCGCGGTCAGCCTCCACGAAGCGACCGGCAATGCAGACTACATCGACACCGCGCGGAGTTGGATCGGCGTCCTCGATACCCATTTCTGGGACGCGGATCGTGGCGGATACTTCTTTACCGCCGACGACGCCGAGGCTCTGATCATCCGCACCAAATCTGTTGCCGACAATGCGACACCCGCCGGCAACAGCATCATAGCCGCAACGCTTGCCCGGCTCCATTATCTTACCGGCGAGGACGCCTACCGCACCCGGGCCGAAGAAATTTTCACGGCCTTTGCCGGAGAAGTGTCGAAAAATTTCCTTACTTTCACCGGGCTGCTATGCGCCAATGAAATTCTTCAGCGTTGCGCCCAAGTGGTGATTATCGGCGACCGGAATGACAAGGATGCCAATGCGCTCTTAGACACCGTGTGGAAGACGCCCAATATGAACAAGTTGATCCAGCGCATCGCGCCGGACGAAGCTCTGCCTGATGGACATCCTGCCACCGGCAAATGGCAGGAGGGCGGGCGGGCCACTGCCTTTGTTTGCATCGGACAAACTTGTTCTCTACCGCTAACAACTCCCGCGGCTCTTCGCAACGCTCTCTAGACTTTCACCTTTTTGACCCCGATCAAGGCGCGCTCCGAGGATGCCGCGACAACGTGTCCGCACACTGGACGGAAGATCGACATGACCAGTGATCTGAAGCGTCTAGTCGAGACACAAAGGCGCAACAAATCCGCCTACTATTTGCGGCTCCGCGAAATGCGTAACCGCGGAGTATCTCTAGCCACTAACGACCTTGCTCGACGCACTGAAACAGAAAAATGCAGCAAAAATTAAGCGGCACGCGACAACTGACTTTAAAAAGGGTTTATCGCCGGGGCGGCATGTTCAGGCCTTTTTTGACGGCTGGGCGAGAAAGAATTCGGTTGCACCAGTCTACCACGTTTTCAAAGCCATTGAGATCGAGATCGTCGCCAGCGTCATACGTGTTGGTCAGCGTCCGCACCCAGGGGGCAGTCGCAATGTCGGCTATGGTGTAGTCTCCGCCCATAATGAAATCGCGATCGGAAAGCCGGTCGTCAAGTACGCCCAGCAAGCGTTTTGCCTCGCTCATGTATCGGTCGGTCGGATACAGATCGGTGATTTTTTCAGCTGCGAATTTATAGAAGTGGCCGAGCTGACCGAACATTGGGCCAACACCCCCCATCTGGAACATCAGCCACTGCAGGCATTCGTATCGCGCTACCGGATCGGTCGACATGAACTTACCGGTCTTTTCCGCTAGGTAAATCAGGATAGCGCCGCTCTCCCATAACGGCATAGGTTTGCCGCCGGGTCCGTCGGGATCGATCATGGCGGGGATCTTGTTGTTGGGATTGAGCGACAAGAATTCCGGCGTCATCTGGTCGTCCGATCCAAACGACACTAGGTGCGCTTCGTACGGAAGTCCGGTTTCTTCGAGCATTATCGACGCTTTCACCCCGTTAGGCGTCGGCAGAGAATACAACTGTATCCGATCGGGGTTTTGGGCGGGCCAGCGCTTGGTGATTTCAAAGACAGAAAGTTCGCTCATGTCGGGTGCTCATATCGGTTGCGAGGGAATAAAGTCGGGTACCCCTATTTTGTAGAGGCAGCCGACGGGGTCAAATGCGTTTGCCATATAACACCATCGCGCGTGCAACGATAAATAGGACCACAGCATTCAGCAAATGCCAAGCAAAGTGGGTCCCCAGTGGGAACTGGCCGCAGAGTGGCAGATCCACCGTCCGCAACATCAGAGAGACGAAAAATACCGCAGCGGCTTGAAGAAGCGCGCTGCCGGCGACATGGCACCTAGAAAAGTGCAAATATACTCCGATTGCCAACATCGCAACCAGCGCCGCAACGTAGGACCCGCCACGAAATCCGGTCAGCGGCGGCACCGCAGCAGCAATTGCAAGAACAATGACGACGCCGGCCCCACTGACCAGTACCGTGGCGGCTGCAAAACGCCGCAGCGCATACCAGGTATAGAGCAGAATGAATATCGCGATGGGGATCACGTCCGATAGAAGCGCCCAGCGGGTTGCGTGGGTGTGAAACAGCCAGCTGCCGACGCCGATGATGAAAATCAATGCGCAGAAGATCCACGACACAATATCACGATTGCCCTGGCGCAACTGGTGCCGGATCAGTTTAGCTATAAATAACGCGCTGATAATAAAAGCGAAATTAGTAATCGCGTTCACGGGCTCGGACCAAAAAGCAGGGCCCGTACGCTCGCAGTAAATGTCGATGTATTCCGTATTCATGGGCGACACACTAACCGGCTGGCCAAGTCAATCAATGGTCGTTCTGTCTCGCGCATTTAACCCTATCTAAATCGGCCCGAGGCAGAGATGCAGGATGCGGTAATGTTGTTTTGTATGTCCAGGGATGCCCGAAATGGATAGCATCACCGCTTTCGAGAGTGCCGGCCTCAAAACGCCGTCCACCAACCTCGCGCCGGATTAGCCGTCGGCGCAGGACGACGACATGCTGTTCGAGGACCGGGATTTCAAGGAAGAATAAAGTCCTTCGCAACAACAGGTTGACCGAACCGGCGTGATTCCGCGACGATGCACAATGGCAAAGATATCCCTGAATACCATAATTGGTCCGGTTTCCATCGAGGAACGGGACGAAAAGATCGTTCGAGTAGGATGGAGCGAGGTCGCGCCGGAGCGGGCAGTTTCACCGGTTCTGGAAAATGCCGTCGACCAACTGAAAGCCTATTTCGCCGAACAACTGTCCGAATTCGACCTACCGCTTGCCCCGCCAGGGTCACCGTTTCAGCAGCGGGTGTGGTCAGCCATGTGCGAAATCCCCCACGGCGAGACGTGGACGTATGGTCAACTTGCTGCCCGAGCTGACACCGCGCCGAGGGCAGTCGGCGGCGCCTGCGGCGCGAATCCGGTCCCGATTATCATTCCCTGTCATCGCATTCTCGCCGCAAATGGCCGCGGCGGATACTCCGGTCGAGGCGGTTTAAAGACTAAGTCGGCACTGTTAGACCTCGAAAATCGCAAAGCACGTTTGCTCTAAATGCACGGCAAACGGCCTTTCCCTCGGTGACTTTTGCACTGACCGACGCTAATATACCTGTAATAAGAAGCGGTTACATCCATACGTAACCAAATATCATCCCATATGGGATAATGGGTCCGGGGGATAGGAAAATGCCTGATATTTCGATCAACGCCGCTGACGGTAGCGGTTCTTTTTCCGGCTATTGCGCCACGCCGACATCAGGCAGCGGACCCGGCGTTGTAGTCCTGCAAGAAATTTTCGGGGTCAACCAGGTCATGCGCGATCTGTGCGACGGTTTCGCGGCTGAAGGTTACATAGCGGTTGCACCGGATCTGTTCTGGCGGATCGAGCCGGACGTTCAGCTAACCGATAGGAGCCAGGAGGAATGGGACCAGGCGTTCGACCTGATGAATACGTTTCTGCCCGATTTTGAAAAAGGCGTCGCGGATATCGCCGCCACCATCAGGCACGTCCGGGGCATAGAGGGCTGCACCGGCAAAGTCGGCGCAGTCGGTTACTGTCTTGGTGGCAGCCTCGCCTACGCCGCCGCCTGTGTTACGGATGCCGACGCCTGTTCTGGATACTACCCGGTACAGATCGAAGATTCTCTGGAGCGGTCTTCCAGCATCAAAAACCCGCTGTTCCTGCATGTCGCCGAAAACGACGGATTCTGCCCGCCGGAAGCGCAAGCGAAGATCAAAGACGCGCTCAACCCGAATGAGCATGTCACGGTTTACTCTTATCCTGGCGTCGACCACGCCTTTGCACGCGTTGGGGGCGACAATTACGACGACGCGGCTGCGACTACCGCTAATAGCCGGACCGCGGACCTTTTCAAGTCTGTCCTAGGATAACGAATGGCCTGAGCCCCGAAGCGTAAATCGTCTTGCACACGGGCAGCATGCAGGAATGCTGCCGGTACCCGCCGTAGGCGGCCCCCCTGAACCGGGCCTAGAACGGCACTGTCAGAAAAGGAAACGCAGATGCCCAAAGCAATCGTCGTTGAAAAAACCGGCTCCCCGTCAGTCATGAAGTGGCGCGACTCAGAAGTCGGACGCCCCGGCAAGGGCGAAGTAACCGTCCGGGCCAAGGCGATCGGCGTCAATTTCATCGATATTTACCAGCGCTCAGGTCTCTACCCCATGCCGCTGCCTTTCACGCCGGGCGGCGAGTTGTGCGGCGAGGTCGAAGCCGTCGGTACCGGCGTTTCCGGCTTCAAGATCGGCGACCGGGTTGCCACCGGCACCGCCGGCGCGGGCTGCTACGCCGAAATCCGCAACATCGATGCTGATAAACTTGTCAAAGTACCGAAGGAAATCCCGAACGATATCGCCGCCGCGATGATGCTGCAGGGAATGACTGTCCAGTTTCTGATCCGGCAGGTTTATAGGGTTAAGAAAGGCGACACCATCCTTATCCATGCCGCCGCCGGCGGCGTCGGTACGATTCTCTGTCAGTGGGCCGCTCACCTCGGCGCCACCGTAATCGGAACTGTTGGTTCGCCGGGGAAAGCCAGGCTCGCGAAAGCGCATGGCTGCGATTACCCGATCATCTACAGCCGTGAAAATTTCGTCGACCGGGTGCGAAAAATTACCAAAGGTGAAATGCTGCCCGTGGTCTACGACTCGATAGGCAAGGCCACTTGGCCGGCATCGCTCGACTGTCTACAGCAGAGGGGCCTTTTCGTAACGTTCGGCAACGCCTCTGGCCCGATCCCGCCGATTGACCCATTGACGCTGTCAAGCAAAGGCTCACTGGTGATGACCCGGCCAACACTGTTCCACTTTGCCGACACGCCGGAGCGGATGCGCAGGATGGCCGGCGACGTGATGAAAGTGATCAAGTCTGGCGCTGTGAAGATCGAGGTCAATCACAAATACTCCCTACGCGAAGCCGCGCGCGCTCATAGGGACCTCGCGGCGCGCAAAACAACTGGATCGATCATTCTGGAGCCATAAAACGAGTAATGGTGCTGAAAAAAGAAAAGGGCGCCCGTTTCGGCGCCCTTTTATCTTGCGATGTATAGGTTCCGAGTTACTGGTTCATCGAATCGAAAAATTCGTCGTTAGACTTGGTGCCTTTCAGCTTGTCGAGCAGGAACTCCATCGCATCGACCACGCCCATTGGCGTCAAGATGCGGCGCAGAACCCACATCTTGGCCAGCACGCCCTTGTCGACCAGAAGCTCCTCTTTCCGTGTGCCAGACTTGGTGATGTCCATAGCGGGGAAGGTGCGTTTGTCCGCTAGCTTGCGATCGAGAATTATTTCTGAATTGCCGGTGCCCTTGAATTCCTCGAAGATGACCTCGTCCATGCGCGATCCGGTATCGATCAGCGCTGTGCCGATGATGGTCATCGATCCGCCTTCCTCTATATTACGCGCGGCACCGAAAAATCGCTTTGGCCGCTGCAGCGCATTGGCATCGACACCACCCGTCAGCACTTTGCCCGACGACGGCACGACAGTGTTGTAGGCACGCGCCAGGCGCGTAATAGAATCCAGCAGGATAACGACATCGTGCTTGTGTTCGACGAGACGTTTCGCCTTTTCGATCACCATTTCCGACACTGTCACATGGCGTGACGCGGGCTCATCAAACGTCGAAGAAATAACCTCTCCATTGACAGAGCGCTGCATGTCGGTGACTTCTTCAGGGCGTTCGTCGATCAGCAGAACAATCAGATAGACTTCCGGATGATTGGCTGTGATCGCGGCTGCAATCGATTGCAGCATCATCGTCTTGCCGGTCCGGGGTGGCGCAACTATGAGCCCGCGCTGTCCTTTACCTAGCGGCGTGATCAGGTCGACGATTCGTGGTGTCATGTCCTTGACGGTTGGATCGTCGCCGCCAAGCATCAGCTTTTGTTCCGGATACAGTGGCGTCAAATTGTCGAAGTTAATTCGATGCCTAACCGCGTCGGGTTCGTCGAAATTGATCTGGCCGACCTTCAGAAGCGCAAAATAACGCTCGCCGTCTTTCGGCGCACGGATTTCGCCCTCTACAGTGTCGCCGGTACGTAAAGCAAGGCGACGAATCTGGCTAGGCGACACATAGATGTCGTCGGGACCGGGCAGGTAGTTCGCCTCTGGCGATCGCAGGAAGCCAAAACCGTCTTGCAGGATTTCGATGACCCCGTCGCCAAAGATCGGAACGTCGTTCTCGGCCAGCTGTTTGAGGATCGCGAACATAATATCCTGCTTGCGCAGCGTAGAGGCGTTTTCGATCTCCAGCTCTTCGGCGTAGGACAACAGGTCAGCGGGTGTTTTCTGTTTTAATTCCTTGAGATTCATGCTTTCGGACCAAGGATATGAGAATGGAGGCACGACGTGCCAGGAACGGATTTTCGGAAGCGGCAAGACAGCCGAATAACGGATGCCTCAAAATCAGGTCGTGGTGTTTTTTTTGTCTATTTTTTGGAGTTTATGGTGGGTGACTGGCAGATCGCCGACCCGAAGTACTTTAATTAATTAATCGCAACCCTCAAGTCAAATGATGATTCAATTA
>TARA_B100000674_G_scaffold160098_1_pt1 | contig 15558 bp, 10 predicted proteins | sample TARA_B100000674 | Tara Oceans TARA_B100000674 (sample SAMEA2622759) | marine metagenome | biome: marine biome (ENVO:00000447); feature: surface water layer (ENVO:00002042); material: "saline water (ENVO:00002010), including plankton (ENVO:xxxxxxxx)" | depth 5 m
GTGGTTGTCGGCTTGCAAATACTTGGCTTGTGTCTTTTCCGCCCTCCATGAGAACGAAGTACTTCTTTTCACCCATAGGTTATACCTCGATGTGCATACACTTTTCTAAGGGTTATAATATTTCCCCCGGAAAACCGCTATACTGCGGCACATATTGGGCGCAGTTGGCCATTTCAGAAGCAACTTTTACGCAGTATTACGGTTTCATATATCTGCTCCAGCAAGAGTTTTTGTGTTTATTACTCCTGGAACTTGCCTAATGGTTTCTACCACAGTTCTTGCAATCTTAGTAAGGTCATTATCCTCAAGCTTTGCGATTATATCGTAATCTCCAAACAGTAGAGTAGTGTCAACTACATTCTCTATTTCCTTTATAGTTTTGAAGGCATCATACTCCTTACCGGGTGATACATTCACTAACACATAACCTACTGCCATGATAGCCCTAGATACTCAAACATCAAGAAGTCTGCGATTACCTTAGGTCCTCCAGACTTTTTCGATATTCTTCCCACTGATTTTCTTCCCATTCATCAGGTCTAGGACCATCCAGCCATTCAATGAATTCCTTCAAAGACCAACCTTCAGGTATTCTATCATCTCTTGTTGGCTCATTATCCTCACTTTGCCATTGTTCAGCGATTTCGTTTTCCTTTTTTCTAATAACGAAGAAGGTAACAAGAATAATTGATAATATTATGATGAAACCAATTATGATGAAGACAGGACTGGTTTTTGAGGACTGATCAGATGTATCCGTAACAGATTCGCAATCCTCAATGCAATCATCTCCAGATTCTACCAAAATCGTTTGATTAAACGTCACATTGTTTCCACTCCAGTCCTCACATGAAATAACGAAGTCAACGCTTCCGTTGACGGACTTTGGCAAAAGCCAGGAAGAACTCCAAACACCTACTCCACCAATATCGCTAACCATACTTGGATTGTGTTTGAATAACTCATTACCATATTGTGTTACAATCAATCCACAGTTAGCATCTATACCATCAGCATCGGTCATCTCAACAACAATCTCTAACAATGATTGATGGGGAAGATTACTATCGTATGTGACGTTAATAATTGGTGGAGAGTGCATGAAATTGAATGGCAGATAGGATATAGCAACAATTTCGTCAATGTCAATCACTCTAAACCCTAAGCTACCGGAACCCGGTACAAAAGAGGAATCCAGTGTAACCCTGAAGTGATATTCATCGGTTTGACCAATCTGTTCTTGACCGCACTCAACAGGAGCTTGTGATGGTGCTACAACAGTCCAGCCAAATTGTTCAATTGTGGAGTATGCGTCTTTTACAGGCCGCGATGATTTTACCCGAAGGACGGCGTCTGCATATTGACCAAACATCAGTGTGTCTATCTCAACACCATCCTTACAAAGAATAGTCTCTAGAATTTCAGGTGGGCTAAGCAGAATCGGTGAACTGAGTGTAGAATAGTTAGTTCCTCCGTTAGCTCCCGTGACATTTACTTGGATGAACAAATCCCCGTTATCAATACTCTCTGTGGTCGATAATGGAATCATTGCGAACCCATCTTCGAGTTGGAATGGATTGGTGTAACTGCTTTGACCCGGCCACTTAATTGTAAGATCTCCATAGGCTTCAGAGACGGAATCATCACGGTCAGTCACCTCTACTCTCAGATATTCATTACCACTGGCGAGGATGTTTTCAATTGGGTTCTCTAGACTATCTACTATGGACAAGTCAATCACAGGTGGCATGTCATTAACTTGTATCGTTCTTCTTGATAATAGGCTATTTTCAATATCTCTAAGTTCTAGTGTGAAAGAATCTAGGCTTGATGAGGGAGAAAGATTGAATGATGCAATGTAACAATGTTGGTTGCTACTGCTACCTTGATTGTATGTTAGACCGTCTATTTGGCCACGAGATGCTACGAATTGTGGTCTTTCAGTAACAGGGTCGTGGTCGGCGTCGAGTGCGCATGCTCTAAGAGTTAGTATATGCCCTCTTTTTACGCCTCCAACTGGGAATGAAGTCAATATTGAAGCTCCACCCCAATCAGGGTCATCAACCTGAGAAACATGAATTCCAAACCAAGTCGCTGGTGCATCAATTATCTGTGCGACAGCAAGTGATTCGGCTATCGATGATTGGTTCGATGCATCAGTTACATTGACCTTCAAGTCAAGCATTCCAAGTGGGATGTCCGATGGAAGATCTATGCTAGTCCACCATGTTACGCCATCTTGACTTCCAGTATTTTTCCAAGTCCATTCCGTACTATTATTGCCGAACGTAATTCTCCAAGCGATTGTAGCTATTTCTATTCCAGTGTCATCACTTGCATCAACACTGCAAACAAACCGGTCGCCTCGACTATATTCTTCAGAGTCGCAGTAAATCAAGTCAACAGATGGAGCATTATTGACCCATAATAGGAAGTCTACCTGATTATTACTGATATTTCTCTCAGGATTATTCAAAGAAGACGCTTCCCATTTTACTACTAAATTATTCCATCCAGATCGAGTTGAATTAAGTGAAATTGAGATGATTTGTCTACTTCCAATTTCAGAACCGGCTGGTATTGTTAATGACAAATTTTCCAATACTTCTCCACCTAATTTATCTATGATTTTTAGATTACCCACCGCAATACCTGGGCCTATATTTTGGATTGCGACATCCATTGAGAACTCTTTCCCATTAGACACGTTTTCTATGACTCTAACATCAATAATTTCAGTATCGTGAACAATATCTGCATAGGGACTCATCTTTGGGTCTCCAACTACAACGCCCATCCAGCCAATTAGGTTGTTTGAAGCGGCATATGATTCAGCAAGATTAAACCCGCTAGCATATGATGACAACAGAATACTAGGATACGAAACAGCTGTTAGATATGGCTCATAGACGTATCCCTTCACTCCACTAGCACCATCTTCCAAGATGTCCGCAATCAGAGATTGCCCATATGAAGTCCCCCACTTGAATGACCTTGCACCCGTGCTTACGGCTGTTTCAACGATAGATCCATCAACCCAATCCATTGATGGTCTTATCACTCTCAATACAGTGGAGTCCAAGTATAGACCACCATCAGTCGATGTTGGAGTAATGTCGATGGAGATTCTAATTTTCATCGAGACAGCATCTGAATGGGGCCTGAACCTCATCGTTTGGGTTGCCCAAGCATTGTTGAAATTTTTACTTGAAGATGTATTTTCATACAATTCAGTTCCATTACCATCAATAGATGTGACTTGTATCTTGAATTGGCCAAATACATCACCATCTCGCTTACCGTGAGTGTAGACCACCCAGGGGTGATTGGTAAAATTCTCATCAATTGTGTGAACAGTTTCTAGGTAGGCTACATCCTGACCATTTCCTGAGTATGAGGAGCAGTTGTCAACAACCTCTCGATTCAGCACCGTTATCGAATTATTATCCAGAGCTGTATCCCAAATCATAAGAGAGTCTATTTTACCCTCATAGTATGAATTACCGGCTCTATTTACTCCTAATTTGTATAAGTCAAAGTTGTTTAGTGAGCCATTTGGATATGTGTTGGTATTTACTAAAACTCCATCCATGTATTGCTTAGTGTAGCCGTTATCAAACACAGTGACTAGGTTACTCCACTTCTGTGGGATTACGTCACCAAACGCTCTTGTCTGGTTATTGTGTAATTTCCACTGGCCTCCTGATATCATGTGTTGGAATGATGAATTGGAACCAGCATTGTTGTCAATAGCAAATGTGGACGCGTAATTTGTTTGATTCGAGGTATTCGCCCATACCCATTGGCTTATGGTGAAATTTCCCAACCAATCGTCAACATCGACCTTTGCATAATCATCAACTCCGTCGAACCATAAGCATCCTCCGTTCATACAATTTATCCAGTTTGTATTGTCCGTTCCGTAAAGCGTGAAATTAGAATTATTGGATATATTGTCTGCCGTAGTCTGACCGTTTCCTTCTTCAAAATCCCATTTGTGAATCAAACTTTCAGATTGTGGGATGTAATCTCCTGACACATAGAAGGCAGAACTTGGTATTGTGGTCTTTGTGGTATTTGGTCCCTCATACGAGAATCGTAAACCGTGTGGTCCGCCACCTTGAAAGAATTCTATCTTAAAATCATGAAGACCTTGTTCTAGATTTAGTGTTCCTGAAATCTCTCTCATACCATGTGAACCATAATTTTGGATTAGACTAACGCCATTAATCCAAAGCTCAGAACCATCATCTGAATCTAAGTAAAATGTCCAGTTTCCAGCATCCTGTATTTCGATTAATCCACTGAATCTAGCACCCCAGTTGTTCTTGAATCGATCATCTAAACCGGGGTATGCATTTCCAGATGATGAGTAAGCAAGGGTTGATTCAACCCTTGTGTGATCTGGAATTCTATCAATCAAATCAGGCATTGAGGCGGTGCTAAAACTGATTCCTTCATTATCAAAATATTCGGCTAACATACCCTGTTTGAGATATCCAGTTTCTTGCTCACACTGCGTTACTATTTCAGCTTCGAAAGCACCATTTCCTCCTTGTTTTACATCCGTTTGGTATGACCAATTGAATACATCCCCTTGAGATACTGATGGTGAAGACCAATTCCAATATTTTGAACCACTTTCCCAAGAACTATCTCGAGTATCGAAACCGCCATTCAAGAGATAATTGTTATTCCAGTTACCATCATTGCTACCCCACGATGCATAACCCATAACATTTGACAGGTTTGTTACAAAGTATGTCTCTTCATCAAAGTATACAGGTATATTCATTGTTTCGTTCAAAGTAGTATTGGCTGTATACATATCATCATTCCAGAATTTCGTTCCTGAACCATTCTGATTGGTTGCAAGGTCGAGAACATGCATTCCTCTCGCACCATAGGAATTATTTGCTTTTTCAATCAATTCTAGTGCAGTATCGATTGTATAACCTGTTAACCTGGTAACTAAGAAAAATCCGTACTCATCCCTCGTAAATTCTCTCATCTCTTTACCTGCAAGTGGCCCGTAACCGTGAGTGCCCCAGTAATCAGCACCTATATCGGAGTCATAAGTTCCACCTGCTAAAGATATTTCTTGGTCGAATGATGCTTTGTTATTTCCACCATTTATTCTCAACGGTATTCCTTTGGTTGTAACTAGATAATTGATGTCACTACCGTTGTAATCTGAAAGGAATTCCTTGAAGGGATTTAGGAAGTATGTATCGAACTGCTCTCTATTGATAGTTTCACCTGTGGGTGTTGATGTATTCTCAAATACGAATACTCTGTCTGAACTAATGTTTCTAGCACTCACAAAAGCATATCCGATTGTTTTGCTAGCATCGGATTGATTGTTAATCAACACTGCAACATCACTGTAATCTATGTGATTGGTTCGATTAAACCCATCTGGAACTGCTATTGAATTAAATGGGGTTTCATTCCATACGTTGTTGCTTTCTTCTGATTGATTAAATTCATGAATTTTAGATAGTTCGAGATCAGTCTCATATGGCATTTTGCAAATACTACCCAATAGGAAAAGCGATACTAAAAATAACGCCTTTCCTTTGTAGGACATGGAAAGTCTAGGGGACTATTATTCAAAGTCACTTCGATGGTCTGACTGCGCCAAAAAGGACCTTTTTTTTGAAAAATCGTCAATGTGTATATGAAGGACGACCCCCCCTGCTTACACCATGGTCGAGTTGTATATGGCGCGAACCTGTAAATGGGGTGTGGTTCGCGTTATCGGCGGAGATTTGCATCTACAGGAGGCTGATGCTGTTGTAACTCCCGCCAATAACAGGTTATCTGGCAGAGAAGGTTTAGATGCCCAAATTCACAAGGCCGCCGGAGAAGAGCTACGCGAGTTTTGCAGAGACGTCAGCATAAAACAGAGAAAATTGAATCTTCCTCCCTGCCCTGTAACTACAAACGTTGTTTCCAAGCCATACAATCTGGAGAAACGATTCAAACACATTATTCATGTTGTTAGCCCTGACTGCCGTAGACCTAACCAGGATGAGGCTAGAAGACAGTTACTTCCTGAAGCATACCATAACCTATTTTCCACGCTGAAAGATATGAAAGATGTCAGCGTTGTTATGGCCCCCCCTCTCTCAATGGGAGTCTTCGCTTATCCGCACAGAGAAGGTGCCCGTCTGACTCTCGAAACCCTGCTTGGTATAATGGACGGAGAAACCGATCCAAAAATTAAGGAATACAATATTGTTGTAAAAGAAAGAAACTTTATCGGTAATATGAGGACAGTCTACAGGGAATCTGAAGACCAACTGCCCGGAATAGATACGACTATGGATTGAGGTGATAGGTTGGTTGACCTGTCAAGATTAGTGGCTAACACTATTGCCACCGACCGTTCTGGATTTAGCTGTGCTGTGATAATATCAAATAATTCTCGAATAGTTCATCAGATTTTAGAGGAATTACCTAATGGTATTCGGTCAGTTGCATTAACATCATCTTCCAACGTTTTCAATAAACTAAAAGAATCCGATATCGAGTCTAAGTTACTTGAAGATTCGTTATCATCTCAGGGTCTGTCGGTTTTAGTAAATTTACATGATCTTGTATTACAGGGACTTGGTGAAGGTAACTTCAATTCTAGTGACAGGATATTAGCAATATTGGGAGAACCGCTTAGTGGTTTAATAATCATAGAGGCCAAATCTCTTACCTCCAACAGGTTAGCGATTTTATCAAATGAACACGAAATCGATATTGAAGTATTAGCAAGAGTAATGGAACTAGCACGTAATATCGGTGGAAGAGGTCGAGAAGGACATGCAGTGGGTGCACTTTTCGCAATCGGCTCGGTGCCTAAATTACGCAGATATACAACAGCGCTTGTGCTAAATCCATTCAAAGGCCATTCTGAAGCCAGAAGAAATGTAATTGAGTCAAATAATCATGAAACTCTTTCAGAATTTGCATGGCTAGATGGCGCTATTTTGTTCAATAACAAAGGAGTAGCTAGTGATGCAGGACGATACGTACAAGTTCCTGCTGGTATAAATCCTAAACCAGGAGAGGGAGGTCGTCATTTGGCTGCAAGAGCAATTAGTCAGTTAGCAGAATCTATTGCTATTTGTGTATCCTCAAGTGGCACCATCACCATTTACTCAAAAGGGAAAGAAAAATACAGAGTCAGGCTTTCTTGATAGCCTCATCCATGGTAATTTCTCCACAAGCTACCATTCTTGCTAATTCTGTAGAAATAGTTATTCCTCCAGAACTCTGTATACGTGATTGTCTTTGAATTTCTTTCAAATCACCAGTTGTAGGTTTTAATTTCCTAATTTCGTTAACCCTTTCTCCACCCATAAGCGCGATTCTCGTAGCAGCATGAATGTGAGCCTTGGACCTAGATCCTGTACTAGTTTTGTACTCATTTACTTGATAGGTTTCAATGCCTCTCAAGATTAGTTGATTGATTATCCGGTCTCTTATGATAGGTGCGCCATCACCTACATTTACAAACATCCTAGAATGTTGCACAGCGGTAGAAATACCTGCAATATGGTCGGCGACTCCCTCAAAATTTTCCAATTGTGCGCTACCAATCACAACCCCATCTGCTAACCATGCTATTCCTGGTCTTGGTCCAGGGTCTATACCGAAATTCAACCTCACAGCGGAATCCAGCCCTTTGGCAGCATGAATTGCCCTTTCTACTGCAATTTCTACCTCATCCTCTATTGCTGGAATGTCACCACCAGCAGCCTCCTCTGGTGATGTGATTAGGATTTCATCCCAGGAATCGGTATTAGAGAGCATCACAAAGCCGCATTTCCTCTTCTTTAGTTCCTTTAAAATCTGGAAGGAGAGCCTGAAATTTTCAGTCCTAACACCAATCCTTCGCACATACTGGCTAGGAGTCTATTACGCTTCAATGTGACGCGTAAATAGCGATATTATCAAAAGCGTTTGACAAGGATATATTTCCGTGGCAAGTCAATACGAAAGAGAACTCAGATCGGTTTTAGCGGGAGTTCCTAAGGGTGTTGAAGCCGTTACGAGATCTTGTGATGCTATCGCTAAAGCTAGTGCAATGAAAGTCATAGATCGGCCATTTTTGGTAGTAAGAGCTGCTGGATCAGGAATGGAAGGTAGCGGAGATTTGCTCGCTTTGAGAGGTGACTTGTGTTTTCCCATAGAGGTAAAATCATCTAAGAAGTCCAAGTTGTATCTTTCTGGTAGAACATGGGATCAATATCTGGCCATGGTCTATGAGGGGGAGCGATGTGATCTGATGCCCCTTTACGCATATCGTTTGAAAGGGGTTAGAGGTGATTCGTGGAGGATATTCCGGGTCGAGGTAGGAAAATTAAGTGGAAGGCTGGGACTGTTGACAAGAAGAATCCCAGCGCTACCCAAAAGCAGGAACGGCAAACCTTTCTTAGATTGGGATAAGGGTATGCCTTTACACAAGTTCATTGCACTAACTTGTAGAAATGAATCTGATAGTTCGATAAGAAGTTTGGAAAATAGAAGCAAAAGCCTTGCCTCAAAAACACAAAATGATAATCAAAATTCTGTTACCAAAATCATAGATATGGAGCTCCGATAAGGAATATCATGAATATTAGTAAAAGCAAAGATGAGACACTTGATGCTTTTCTTGTGACGTGTTCAACCCATAATGGATGCAGGTTGTATAGTCCGGTTTTTTTACCCACATTTCTGATACCACTCATAGTTCCGTGAACAATATCCTTGAACAAATGTCCTCCGTCGAACGGAATCATTGGGAACAGATTTGTGAATCCAAGCAATATGTTAACCCAAATTAGCCAAAACAGTAGATTTACTAGGAAAAGAAGCCCACTTAGGCCGATAGTTGACGCTAGCCATCCGTCCCCAGAGGCAAGCATTTCCTCTTGTGCAGGATGTATTGCAATACCTTTGTATTCGAACGGAGTTACTAAGATCTGCAATGTGTTTATTGGAACAGTGATGACGTAACCAAGAGCACTAGCTTCAAAATCAGGATGCGCCCAACCAGCTAGTCTATCAACGCCAGCAGTTCCTCCTGCTAGGTTTTCAACACCAAGGAAGGCATCACCTTTCTCGATATCCATACTATCTACAAGTTCTTCACTATATCCTAAATCAAGATAATGTTCATACTTGTCTGTTAGGTTGACATTCAGAGTTTCTCTTTGTCCGCTAGAATATCGCACAACTTCCATGGTGACAGTTTGGTTAGATGACAATCCTTCCATGACATTTGTGAAATCTTCGGTGTCTTCAATGCTGGTTCCATTGATTGATGTGATAACATCCCATGCTTCTAAACCTGCTTCGTCAGCACCAGATTCTGCAATTATCTGGCTTGAGTGGACCCCGGGATTTGCAGGGTCAAACTGCCCTGCAACTTGTCCAAGAATTATCATTAGGATGAATGCTGCGAAAATATTTGTTGCAGGCCCTGCAGCAAACATTCTCTGTCTTTCTCTTCTAGGTGAATTTGCAATCTCTGTATATTCAGGCTCTGCAAAAGCGCCTAAGGGGAGTGGTCCAGCCATTAGCAGGCCAAAATTTCTCACCCGCATCCCATGTGCTCTAGCTTGTATGCCGTGACCGTATTCGTGTATTACAAGACAAAATACAAACGCGATAATTCCCCAACCCAATGGAATGATGGGACTGAGACCAGGGATTGCAACAAGCTCTGATACTGGACGTGCTTCTGCTTGATTTCCCATCAATATAGCTGAAACTATTGCTAAAATTATTCCAACAGCTACAATTAGCATAGCGCCCCAGCAAACCCATAGAGACACTTCACCGTAAATCCTCCAAAATTTCCTTGGTTTGGATACTTTCTCAAGGGCAGATTTACCTTTTTTCGTTCTGACCATTAGAACCATTCCGAAGAAAATCCTAGATGCATTCCACTCATCCAACTTTCCGCTTTTTTCCCAATATCTTAGTAACAGGTACCATGTAATTATGAAAAGCAGTACTTCGGTCCAGCCTATCTCAACTGAAAGGAAACCGCTTCCCATGTATCGTCTAACAGCCAACCCCATTTCAACCTCATGTCGTTTAGTTCTTGTATGACGACCTGCTGGAAAGGGCATGGACGATGTAAGTCCCGAGGTGCTTGAATGGATTCTAGAAGCCTTTGGAGAAGATCCTGAGGCATTATCAGTGTGGTCCGTTGACGAAGATATGGTACAGATATTGTTCCGTTTGTCTGACAAGGTCGTAATATCAGATCTCTCGTGGCAAGATGAGAAAATTTTGGAAGAGGCTTCCCTTGTTGTAAGGCTCTCAAATTGGAAGCCAAATTCAATCCTCACCAGACGTATGCCTGATGGCTTTGTTCGATTCACTCATCGCTCTAAGAAAATAATCCTAGCGCCCGAGGTAAGGTCAGATCAGTGGGCAGCAGGCCTACTGGAGGGGTGGTTGAGTGACATGCATGGTGCCAACTCGGTCCCAAAAAGTAGAGCACAGAGGATTTCTGGTATCAAAAGGCAGCGTGATACTGTTACAAAATTAATCGAACAAGCAAATCTTACAACAATTCGTAATGAAATAGATTTTATCGACCACAGGTTAGCCACCGCAAATCGAAGGCTCACTGGTGAAAGACCGAATTATTCTTCCTCAGAGGAATAAATCTTCCCGGCAATTTCCTCTTTCTTGGCTTCTATAATTTCTGGAGAGTTTTTCAGGATTCGAGTGAATATCGGATCTAAAAGCATTGGTGTAGAAATTATTCCTATGATTACCATAATCAGGTAACCAAAAGAGGAGGCAGGCACCTGAGATACTCCCGGAGAGTTACCTCCGCTTACAAAGAGTTTGACAGTTCCTAGCCATGGTAATTCAGCACCAGATATTCCAATAACCCATTTTTCTTCCACAGGACGAATTATACCGCTATGTATGGATGAGAGGCCCTGTGCAAATTCAAAAACGCTCTGATCGTCATTACAATCATTGTTGTCTCCCAAGGTAATGTATCCTGGATTTGATGGTGTATAGTTCTCAACAGTGAACCATATCTTACCATGCTGTGCAGCTATTCCACCACATCTATACTTTCCAGCCCTTTCTCCATCAAATGTTATGTTTATTTTTTCAACACCAACTTGGTCAGTTCCCGGAACTGTCCAGGTCAAGATACAAATATCCATCCAGAATGTTCCTTCTGTACACCTGCTGTCGACTGCGTCTACACTAGATCCTATGTTAGCTTTGAACAAGGCTCTATGAATTATGGGAGTACTTTCTTTTTCCCCATTTTTCTCAAATATGATTACATCTCCTTCCATTCCAAGAGATTCATATCCATAACTTGCAGAATTTTTGTCTGTTGCTTCTGCGAAAGTAACTATCGTTTTGTCAGGCGAGTGAACTAAAACGAGATCTCCTGCGTCAATAGTACCAACCTCGCCGTTGGGGTCATGCTGCATAGAATTTGATTCAACAACTACAAGAGGTGGCATCGACCCTGTGTGAACCCAAAGCGCAACCACCAAGATGCTAATCATACCTATTGCGAGAACAATTTCGCGAATGAGCGTGCGAAAGCCGTCTTGTCCTCCCATTTTGAATCCCAAGCATTAGCGCTTCTTCAATCCCTTCTCTTGAAGGAAGGTATTCCATGCCTCTTGATGCCCTCCTCCAAGTATCCGCGCCGCTTCATCTCCATCGGGTTTCTGCTTGCGGACTTCTGACATTGATTTTGTCTCCATTATCGCTGAGAGAATCTTTGCTCTGTTGCTTAGATTAAGGAATGCGGGAGCGGAAAATGCAAGGCCGATAAAACCGATTACAATCAGTACTATCGACACACCAGTATATTCTTGGAAATTCGTGTTGTCTTGTAAAAACAGTAACTGAATGCCTGACATTGTAGTTAGTAACGCAAATGCGAACGTAGCAGTCCCTGATATCCTTAACTGATTCCCATGTTGATTTTCCCACCAGCCCATAGTCTCGCCCACATATTCGTTATGATACCTATTATTCGATTTTTGCCCTTTTATTAAAAATGACCAATATGGGGATTATTGAAATGGGATGAACCTGCGTGGGCCGAAGGCCCACAAGGCGCAGAGGCGATGGAAAAATGAAAAAAGCAGTCTTTTTAGTCGCAGTATTTCTCATCTCATTGGCTGCTCCAATGACCTCCGCAGACGTTACAGAGACGCAATTTCAAGATGGTTCAAGGTCGTACACTCACACCTTTACAGGTACTGGAAACGGATTTGCGGGGAACCTTTCCTTCCCTTCAGGGGCCGAGGTAACCGATGCGTCTTTTGACATATCTGGTGAGCCGTCATCAACCTCTTGGGGTAACTTATCAACGAATTCAGACTTCGGAGGTGCAGGTTCTGGACAGTGGTCAGGTACACCCCCAGGTTTCGCCTACGGTAGCAGATCAAACATGGACGTTGGAAACGACCAAGTCAAGCTTGTAGGAAATCCAACAGACAACATAATTGGAATGGACACTTCCTCTGACGCAACATCCACTGGAACGATTAACAATACGGGTGGATTCGCTGCAAATGGCGATTTAGGTTTTATTGGTTCTACCAGCAAGCAGACACCGTTCTCCCTAACGGGATCAAATTCCAATTACCGCGGATTCATAGTTGCGCATGGAGATGAATACCATTCAGCAACCTACTCTGGGACATCAATGTATTCTTCTCCGGTTGTAAAAAGATACAATTCTACAACTGGAGCATTCATTGGGTCCGCAACCATATCTTCGGGCACATGCTCTTATTCCACGCCCTTGTATTCCGCATATGATGCTACCAGTGATGGAAACGGAAATGTCTGGTCGGTATCTTACAGTTACAGAATTCTAATCAAGTGGACTGTATCTTCCTCAGGCGACTGGACTTGCCAAGGAACATACACATACTCTAATTCGTATTATCCAGTTGGAGTAGACGTAGATGAGGATTCAGGCCGCTTATTCTTGCTAATGTATCATGCATCGTATCCCAACTACAATAGATACCTATACGAAGTGGACCCAACTTCTCCTACTTCGATAAACGGTAGTTGGTTACTTGGCTCAAGAGAACAGATGGGTTCGTCGAGTACAACTGCTACCGGACTCGTAGTTGACCTTCCAAGAATAACCACAAATGAATATTATTCTAGTTATGGTTACCACAATTACTTCCAGATGAATGGTATATTTGTTGAAGGAATGGGCAAGAAATATTTCACGGGAGGAGGACATTATGGGATGGACCAACTTGGTGATAATACAATTGGATTCCAATGTCACTACTACAATTACTGTACCAGCACTAATCGAAACAAAATCATCAGAGAAGGAAGCGGTGCTGTATTTGATGATAGAACCCCCACATCTACAACATCAGTGGTAACCAGCAAAACAACATCGCTAACCAGATCAATTTCAGAGATTACAATTTCAGGTATTGTTGGGTACATTCCTGCAAACACAAGTATCGAGATTGAAGTCTCAAACGATGGCGGTCAGACGTGGATGAGCGGTATATACAATCAAAAATTGATATTTCCAACATCAGGTAATAGCATCCAGTGGAAGGCATACCTCAATGGGACCAGCACAGAAAGCCCAGTTTTGGATTTTATCAGCCTAACATATTACATAAGTTACACAAGTAGTGGATATTTCCAAATTCGTTCAAATTATTACTCAGGAAACGCACCTGTTGCCATAACAGCTTGGTGGAATGCTACCACACCAGCAGGGACAACTCTCAGGATTGAATTCCAAGATACGTCTACTAAGACTTTTGCTTACAGTGGTGAATCAAAGACAATTTCTATGACTAGTGGTTACATTTACTTCTATGTTAGGATGTATGGAGGAACAGAAACTCCAGTTTTGGATGACATCAACATTGCTTTACATTCAGACGCACCTGAACAGGTGGGTATTGACATTGGTGGTGATGGTAGTAATGAATGGACCAGTCAAGGAGTCTTACTTTCAACAACAACACAAGATGGTCCGGCTTTTATTACTGCATTCAATAGATTGATTCCAGACGAAGGGAATGGAACAGTGACGATACCCGTTCATGTTACCTCGCAAACAGCAGGCATAGTTGTTCTAGAGAGTTTTAGTATCACTTACAAGATCAATACAGTAAATCTCGACATTACCATACCAGATGGCGAAATATTGCATGAAAGAAATGAGCCTTACGAGGTTGTTACTAGACACATAGTAGGAGATGGCGATAGTAATTACATCCAATCTGCATCCTTGTCATTTGCAGCCACACCTGCGTCAAGTGCGCCAATTCTTGAATGGCAGGAGGGGGACATTTTCCCATCACCTAACGACCCTGATGATTGGATTGAAATTGACCCATCATCTTATTCCATTCTTTCTGGAGGAATTTTGGAAATTCACTGGAAGTTTTTCGTAACATCTAATTTCCCAGATCAAGAAAATGTGAAATTTAGAACGACATGTGTGGATACATCGGGAACAAATGGATTTTCTCCATCCCCAATCCAAAGCGACACTAGTTTGCGTGCCAACAATTCATTTGGATTAGGCTGGTTGAAGGTTAGGGACAACGAGGGAGAGATGACTTCTGAAGATGTTGTCGATGGTAGTTGGGTAGCTGCTGGAGAGACATTACATTTCCAAGGAGCTATGTGGTTTGCCGATTCAACCGATTCTCCTAAGGATAGTGCTTTTGATATAAGAATCTCACAAAATGGATACGTCGACTCTTCTTGGAGAGATACAAACAACATGAATGGAACATTTTTCATCTCAATTGATATGCCGGAGATAGACGTTGAAAGTGGCTTGACATATGAAATTCAGACCTATAACGAACGAGACGCAACAATGGTCCTAGAGTCGAATTCTGACTGGTTTAGAACATACAAAGTTGATGCAACGCCTCCAGAGGCAATCTCCACAACTCCAGAAGAAGATGCCTATGAAGCAGCGGATTCAACTCAAAAAGTAAGCATAGGAGTCGCAGACGCTGTGGGCGATCCAACCGAACTGACACTCAATTACTGGGTAGAAGCAGACCATGATCTGAATAGGAATGGCGAAGCAGACTCTGACGAATACGCACAAAAGGTTGTAATGAATCGAACCGAGGCAGATTTCAAGACATTTACAACAACAATAGACCATTCACGCAATCCAAACTTGGGTAGAGTTTCTTATTATTGGGACGGGACAGATAATGCTGGAAATCCGTTACATTACACTACCATGATAGATGATCAGATATTTGATTATGAGAGCGGACCTGGTTTCAATCATGACGATGCAACATTCAGGACTAGGAAAGATAGTAAGGCGATATTCACAGGTCTAGATTGGGTAGGGCATAACGACGGAGCACCAATATATGCGGGAACCGAGCAATCCATTTCTTTGGGCCTAATCGATGCAAATACTGCTATTGATTTCGAATATATAGACCTCATATTCGACTTTGAAGGTCCGGATAGTGAGGTAGATCAGCAGAAATTGAGTTACTACGGTGTAAGCGATACTTTTGCAAGTAA
>TARA_B100000674_G_scaffold34686_1_pt1 | contig 15533 bp, 16 predicted proteins | sample TARA_B100000674 | Tara Oceans TARA_B100000674 (sample SAMEA2622759) | marine metagenome | biome: marine biome (ENVO:00000447); feature: surface water layer (ENVO:00002042); material: "saline water (ENVO:00002010), including plankton (ENVO:xxxxxxxx)" | depth 5 m
GATAGGTGAATGGGTACTCCGCGAAGTCTGCCGGCAGATTTCCGACTGGGAAGCGCAATCACTTCCCGCCATGCCAATTGCGATCAATCTGTCGCCCAGACAGTTGATCGAAGGCCACATAACCGAGACCGTTTCACGCATCCTGACCGAAACCGGCACTCCGGCTGCCCGCATTGTCCTTGAAGTCACCGAAACGGCGATGATGCAAGACATCAAGAAGTCCGCCACCATTCTTGATGAGCTCCGCCATCTGGGCCTTAAGATCGCGGTTGATGATTTTGGCACCGGCTATTCGTCGCTGGCCTATCTCAAACGCCTGCCGATCAACAGCATCAAGATTGATCGATCCTTCGTACGCGATGTCACGATTGATACTGACGACGCGGCCATCACACGCACTATCATCGCCATGGGCCATAACCTTGGCCTCAAGGTCGTTGCCGAAGGGGTCGAAACCAATGAACAGATGCAGTTCCTGCGTGAATGTCACTGTGACGAGGTTCAGGGCTTCCTGTTTGCAACACCGCTGCCGCCCGAAGAAATTGTCGCCTTCATTCAACGACCAACTGTCGAGATTGAAAATGAACTCTAGCCCCGCCACGCCCGTTGCCCTGACAACGGGTTTGGCATAGCCCCGCACAATCGAGAAGAAGATGCCAAACAACAAATCCGTTTTGCTCGTTGATGACAGCAAGTTTGCCCGTCTGCTGGTGAAGACTTTCATTTCCAGCAATTTCACTGATTGGGAAATCGCTGAGGCCGAAGACGCCGCCAAGGCGCTTGAGATGGTCGATACCAAGACCTATGACTACATGCTGGTTGATTTCAATATGCCCGGCATGGATGGCCTAGAACTGGGTGGGAAATTACGCGAACGCTTCCCCGGGGCTGTAATCGCGCTGCTAACTGCCAATATTCAACAGGAAATCCAGAACAAGGCCGAAAGCCTTGGACTTGATTTCATTCCGAAACCCCCGACCGAAGAGAAAATTCGCGACTACATCATGTCGCGGGAAGCTGCCCAATGATCGAACTCACCGAACTCGAACATGATACAATCAGTGAACTGATCAATATTGGTGTCGGACGTGCGGCGTCATCGCTTTCGGAAATGGTTGAACAGCCGGTCGAACTTACGGTGCCGGCCATCTCGTTTGTTGAACGTTTTGCCGACAGCGAACTGGCCAACGCCCCGACCGAGGTTGTTTCTGCTGTCAGCCAAAGCTTTCACGGTCCGTTCACAGGCGAAGCCATGCTGGTCTTCCCCGAAGTACGCAGTCTGGAACTTGTCCGAAGCCTGCTTAAGGTCGATGTACCACTTGATTCGCTGACCGACCTTGAACAGGAAGCATTGATGGAGGTCGGCAACATCATCCTCAATGCCTGCCTTGGCAGTATTTCAAATGTGCTGGGCGAGCCAATCAATTGCTCCATGCCGACGTTTCGCAAACGTGAAACCCGTGCCCTGCTTGATGAAGACGCCACACAAGGCAACGCAGGCGCCCATCCCGTTCTGATGATCTTGCATGTACAATTCATGCTGCGACAGAACGATATCGATGGCTATGTCCTGTTTGTCATGGATCTTGAATCCATTCAGATGTTGCGGGAACTGGTTCGCCGTTTTCTGGCCAACTCCCTTGGATAACCGGTGAGGTGAATGACAAAGTCGCAACCCGATAGCGCGAAACAACCGCAATCCTTTGATCTGAACCGTGACAGCGATGCTGCCGATCTTTTCGCAGCCCTGCTTGATACGGCAGACACGGGATTGATTGCGCTTGCCCCGGACGGCACGATTTGTCACTGGAACCAGTGGATGCAAAGCCGGTCTGGCAAGGATCCCGAACAGGTTCTGGGCAAATCACTGCATGATGTATTTCCCGACACAAAGCTTGGCCGTGTCAGCTTGGCGATTGAAGATTGCCTGAAATTCGGGATGCCTGCGGTTATTTCGCCCTCCCTTAATCAGGGTGCCCTGCCGTTGCGTCCCCTGCCTCAATTTGCCGCAAGCTTTGACCGCATGGAACAATCGATCCGCGTCCACCCGATCAAGACCAAACGCAATGGCACGCTCTGCTCGCTGATCATTCGCGATGTGACCCTTGCCGTGCAGCGCGACCGATTACTGCGCCAACAGGCGGCCGAACTGGCCGATCTTGTCACCCAATCTAAACGCAGCGAAGGGCGCACCCGCGCCATCCTGCAAAACACCATTGATGCCATTCTTGTCGCATCCGATGATGGCAGCATCGAACCACTGAATGCGCGCGCGCAGGAACTCTGTGGTCCTACCGGCGATCCGGAATTGCGCAATATCATTCGTTTCCTGCTGCCCGATAGCGAACATACGCCGCTGACCCCGCCACCACCCAACCGGCTTCTGACCGATCTTGGCACCGGCGTGATCGAGGTGCTGGCATCAACCCTTAGCGGCCGCAACGTACCGCTTGAAGTCGCGATCAGCCATTTTTCCGCGGATCAGCGATATCACTACATCATTACGCTGCGCGATATTTCCCAACGCAAACGCCACGAACGCGAAATCCAGCGCACGATGCAGGAACTGGAACGCTCTAACGCGGAGCTTGAACAGTTCGCTTATGCTGCCTCGCATGACTTGCAGGAACCGCTGCGCATGGTTTCAAGCTATACACAGTTGCTTGCACGGCGCTATCAGGGGCAGTTGGACGAAACTGCTGACGAGTTCATCCATTACGCAGTTGATGGCACCCAGCGCATGCAGCGCATGATTGATGACCTGCTGACCCTGTCGCGCGTTGGCCGCCACGGCAAACCGTTCAATCCGGTACCACTTGATAGCCTGTTTGATGCCATCGTCACCAACTTCCGCCGTGCCGGATCGGCCCCGGAAGGCAACATCATCCGCGATGGCGTCTTCCCAACCGTGATGGGCGATGCCAGCCAGTTACTGCTGCTGTTCCAGAATCTTGTATCCAACGGACTTAAATACAGCGACCCCAAGAATGGGCAGGTGCGTATCTTTGCCTCGGAAACACCGGACAGTTACCGGATTTTCGTTGCCGATAACGGGATTGGCATCGACCCGCAATATCACGAAACGATCTTTGAGATTTTCAAACGTCTGCATGGATATGGCGATTATGCCGGGACTGGCATCGGCCTTGCGATCTGTAAAAAGATCGTCGATCGCCATGGCGGAAGCATTGATGTGACCAGCAAACCCGGTGAAGGCAGCACCTTCTGTGTTGAGCTGCCAAAAGAATTGTCGATTGTCGCGACTGGCGAAAGCATGTAGCCTGCAGTTTACGTAAGCGTAAAGATGATCGAGCCACCATGAACGACAGCTACACCATCACCGACCTTGCCCGCGAATTTGAAGTCACCACCCGAACCATCCGGTTTTACGAGGATCAGGAACTGATTTCGCCCGAGCGGCAAGGTCAGACCCGCATCTATAGCCAACGTGACCGTGTGCGCCTGCGACTGATCATGCGTGGCAAGCGGCTTGGATTTTCACTCAAGGAAATTCGCGATCTTCTCGATCTTTATGACGGGGACCGCAGCGAGATCACCCAGCTGACCACACTGGTCGACAAGGTCAATGAACGACGTGACACCCTGCGCAAGCAGCGCGAAGACATTGATGCGACGCTTGATGAACTCGATAAGCTCGAAGAGACCTGCCAGGAAGAACTGTCCCGCAAGAAGGCGGGCTAAGCCCCCGGATTGGTGGGATTTTGCACCTTCGCCAACCGGGCTTCTGATGGCCGCGACAGAATAAAGCAGCTGACCGGGATCGCGACCAGAAGCTGGATCATCACGACCCAACGGTTCTCGATTAGCACCAGCGATGCTGTAATCACTACCAGAAAAGCCACCATCGCAAGCGCCTTGGCACGGCGATTGATCACGCCATATTCATTCCACTGACGGATTGATGTTCCGAAACGCGGATGATTGCATATCCAGTCATGCAGGCGCGGCGATCCCTTGGCAAACAGCCAGGCTGCCAACAGCATGAACGGCGTCGTTGGCAGAAGCGGCAGGAAAATGCCAATCACACCAAGACCAACAGAAAGCCACCCAAGGGCCAGATAGATATGCGAGACGCGCAGCATTGATTTCCTGTTTACAGTCAGTCTCAGCCCTGACAGGTTAGATGAGAGCCTATTGCAATAGGCTCTGCGTAATGTAGGCATAGAAATACGTAAATTCAATCAATAGCCGACCATCGCACTCAGTTAATTTATCACCTTGAAACGCATCAAAAATCCGTTCGGTTTGCCATGCTTGAAATTGAAAATGGCCTCTATCTCGATGAACGCCATCTGACCTTTCAGTTTGTCCGTGCCTCTGGCCCGGGCGGGCAGAACGTGAACAAGGTTTCCAGTGCCGTTCAGATGCGTGTGCGCATTGATGATCTGACCGAATTGCCGCTCCGCGTACGTAATCGTCTGCGCGAACTTGCCGGTAGCAAACTGACCAATGACGGTGAAATCATCTTTGATGCCCAGCGCCACCGCACCCAGGAACGCAACAAGCAGGATGCTATTGAGCGGTTTCTGGCCCTTCTGCGCAAGGCCGCCGAGCGCAAGAAATACCGTGTAAAAACCCGGCCCAGCCTGTCAGCCAAACGCAAACGCGTTGATTCCAAAAAGAAGCGTGGCGACACCAAAAAGATGCGCCAGAAACCGTCATACTGATCTCACCAACCACCACTGCCGGTCTTCCCCACATATAGGCCCCACCATGACCATCGACTGGAACCACATTTCAGAAGCCGAACTTCCCGCCAATTGCGGATGGAAAGGAACCTATCGCGTTCGCTATTCCGAGATCGGTGACAATGGCAGGGTCATGATGTCGGCACTCGCAGATTACATGCAGGATGCCGCCGGCTGGGGCGCACGCATACTGAAACTGGCCTATGACGACACGGTTGATCAGGGGATTGCATGGGTTCTGGCGCGCATGGTCATTCACATGCGCGACTATCCCGGTAATGGCGAGGATATTCTGGTTGAAACCTGGCCGTCGGGTGTTTCGCGCCGGGTCGCAACCCGTGACTTTCGCCTGACCAACAGCAAAGGCGAGGTAATTGGTGTCGCACAAAGTTTTTGGGTGATGTTTGACCTGACCACCCGTCGTGCGGCCCAATGGCCCGAATGGATCGAGGAACGTCTGCCCGATCCCCCCGGCCCCAAACTGATCGAACCGGCTTTACGCCCGGCCTTTACCAAGGATCCTTTGCCAACGGTTGATAACATCAAGGCGCGTCCGTCTGATCTGGACCTCTATGGGCATGTCAATAATGTGCGCTTGATGCAGTGGGTCATGGGGGTTGCCGGTCCGGATGGTCGTCCGGACTTTCATCCCGAAAACCTTGATATTCAGTTCCGCACCGAATGCCGTGTCCATGAACGGGTCGCCATTCGCCATAAGGATGGCTTTGCCGCCATCACCCGCGAGGAAGACGGCACCGATCTGGTACGGGCCCATATCGTGCCGGTTAACCAGATGGCCGTGGCTTAGGCTCAGCGAGCCGCCATCATCGCTTCAAACAAATCAGCAATCGGCTTGAAGCTTTTGCGATGATGGGCCGTGGGGCCAACCTCTCCCAATCCGGCCATGTGTTTTTTAACGCCATAACCTGCATTGCCTTCCCAGCCAAAGAATGGATAGCGCACCGCAAGGCGCGCCATAGCGCGGTCACGCACCACCTTGGCAACGATGGAGGCCGCGGCAATCGATAGCGATTTGCTATCGCCCTTCACCACCGTTTCGACCGCACAGGGTAAACCGGGATCACGGTTGCCATCGACCAGTGCCTGATCCGGCACATTATCAAGACGATCCACCGCACGGCGCATGGCGACATAGGTCGCCTGCAGGATATTGATCCGGTCAATCTCGCGCACGGATGCGGCACCAATGCCGACCTCGGCACAGCTCATGATGATTTCATAGAGCCGGTCGCGTTTCTTTGCCGACAGCTTTTTGGAATCATTGAGCTCTGCCAACAGGTCCACGGGCAAACGTTCGTCACGCGGCAGGATAACTGCGGCGGCGACCACTGGGCCTGCCAGCGGACCGCGACCGACCTCGTCGATCCCGGCAATCCGGCCGCGATACTGATCTTCGATGGCAAAATCCGGCATGGTGGTCTCTGTCCCGTCTCTCTGCCTTTCGTCATAGCAAGCGCTTCTGTCGCAGGCAACACGCCACCATCAAACAAAAAACGGCACCGGTTTCCCGGTGCCGTTTGAAACTTCAAAGGTGAGACCTCAAAGGTCGTTCCCCTTTCAGGTTTCCTTTTCCTGATATTCCTCGCTGGGATCATATCCTTCGGCCCCGATCGGATCGAAAGTCGACCAGCCTTCGTCCTGGTTGCTCGGCGGCAGTTCCGTATTCGGATCCACATTCAGCAGCATATAGGCCTTGGCTATCAGGTTGGCTGTGATCGGCGCAGTCAGGAAAATGAACAGCGTGATCAGCAATTCATGGATGGTGAAGCTTCCGCGTTCCACCCAGAAAAACAGCATCGAGGCAATCAGCGCCCCGCCAAGCCCGACGGTACTTGCCTTGGTCGGCGCATGCAAACGCGTCAGAAGATCACGCAGCTTGAGCATCCCGAACGATCCAACCAACAGGAATATCCCGCTGATCACGATCAGAAGCGAGATGATGAGTTCAACAACAAACGGCATCTTATCGCTCCCTTATTCGATGATGTCGCCACGCAAGACGAACTTGCAATAGGCAACAGTTGAGACAAAGCCGAACATGGCAAACAAGAGCGCACCTTCAAAATACATCGCTGTTCCCTGCCCGATTCCGAAAAGCACCAGAAGGGCAATGGCATTGATCGCCATCGTGTCGACAGCCAGAACCCGGTCAGCCGTAGTCGGCCCCGCCGTCAGGCGATACAGGTTCATCAACAGCGCAAGTCCGACGCAAATGAAGCCGAAATTCAGTGCATATTCGATCATTCGAAGATCTCCTTCAGACGGCGTTCGTAACGGTCCTTGATGTCATCGACCACGCCCTGAGCATCGGGCGCATGCAGGCAATGAACCAAAAGACTTTTGGCATCGGCACTCAGGTCAATCGTCACCGTACCGGGCGTCATGGTGATCGTGCCGGCAAGGGTCGTGATCGCCTCGGTCGAGGTCAGATCAAGCGGGACAACAACACACTTGGACTCAAGGCTTTCGGTTTTGCGGAACAGGATCAGGCCGGCAACGATAACGTTGGCAACCAGAATGTCCCACATCACGATCAGCACATACTCGCAAATCGCATAGACATTGCGAATGCGCGGACGACCCGGCCAGAAACTGGATGTGATCAACGGAATAACGATCGCAAGGATAAGGCCAAAGATCACGGCACCAGCCGAAATCTCGTTCACCAGAAAGACCCAGACGACCAGAAGCGAAAGTGTCAGAAGCGGATGAGGCAGATAACGTTTCATCATGATGATCCTGTCCTTCCCCTTACTGGCCAATCTGTGCAAAGGCATTTTCGCCCAGCACCGCTTCGATATATTGCGACGTATCAAACAGCTGTGCCGATACACCTTGCAGATAGTCGCTGATCGGCCCGGCAAAGATCGTAAGCGCGATCAAGGCCGCCAGCATGCTGCAAGCAGCCACGATCGGCAGAACCGGCCATTGCGCACCTTCGACCGTGATCTCGCCATCGACCGAGGCACTCTTCCAGAACAGAACACTGCCTGCCCGGCCAAAGCCGACGATACACATGAGCGACGTCACCAGAATGATCGACCAGATCCAGACCATGGCATCACTGTCGCGTGCCGCATCAAGGATCTGCAACTTACCGATAAAGCCACTAAGCGGCGGCATCCCGGCCATCCCGATGGCACCGACGAAGAACAGAACGGCAAGGAAGCCCAACTGATGGAACTTCGGCGCGGTATTCAGGCTGTCGCCATACTGACCGCGGCGTGACACCACAAGATCCGCAATCAGGAACAGGGCAGCGGCCGAGAAGGTCGAATGCAGCAAATAATAAAGACCCGCCGAAATGCTTTCCGGCGTGAACAGCCCAAAGGCAATCAACAAGGTCCCCATCGATCCGATCACGGAAAAGGCAATCAGGCTGTTAAGGCGTTTTGCCGCCAAAACCCCGGTCATGCCCAACACCAGCGTAATCAGGGCGGCGGGCAGGATATAGGGCTGAGCCAGCCACGCCATGTCACCGGCCGTATCACCAAAGGCCAGCGAGTAAACACGCAGAACCGAATAGGCCCCGACCTTGGTCATGATCGCAAACAATGCTGCCACCGGTGCCGGTGCATTGGCATACGTTCCCGGCAACCAGAAGTGAACCGGAACCAAAGCCGCCTTCACACAGAAGACCAGAAGCAGGATCAGCGCACCTGCACGCAGCAGGGCCGCATCACCGGACGCCACCTTGGTCACCTGAATGGCAAGATCGGCCATGTTCAGCGTTCCGGTGACGGAATAGATTATGCCGACACCAATCAGGAACAGGGACGAACCCGTCAGGTTGATGACGACATATTGCATGCCCGCCTTCAGTCGATCCGCACCCGCGCCATGCAGCATCAAGCCATAGGACGCGATCAGCAGAACTTCGAAGAAGACAAACAGGTTGAAGACGTCACCGGTCAGGAACGCACCATTAACCCCCATAAGCTGGAACTGGAACAGGGCATGGAAATGCTTGCCGCGCTGATCCCATTCGCTTGACGCGAACAGGACAACACCAAGACCCAGGAGCGATGTCAGGAACACCATCATCGCTGACAGTCGATCAAGCACCAGCACAATGCCAAACGGTGCCGGCCAGTCCGACAACGCATACATTTCCGGGCCATTGCCGCTGGCAAAGATCAGAAGCGAAAGCGTGACCGCCACAAGGGCAACCGTCGCTGTAATCGAAAATACGCGCTGCAGGATAATGTCGTGACGTACCGCCAGAACAATCAGGGCGGCCATCACGGCGGGCAGCACTATGGGAACAACAATCCAGTCACCCATCAGTTTTTATCTCCTGCTTCGGATGGCTCACCAACCGGGCGACCGTCAACATGGTCATTGCCGATTTCAAGATAAGCCCTGATCGCAAGAACCACGATCAGAGCGGTCATGCCGAATGAAATCACAATCGCCGTCAGGACAAGTGCCTGGGGCAACGGATCGGTATATTCGGTCACGCCATCACGAAGGATCGGCGGCATATTGATGGTCAAACGGCCCATCGCGAAAAGGAAAACGTTCACGGCATAGGACAACAAAGCCAACCCGATCACTGCCGGGAAGGTCCGCCCGCGCAGCAACAGATAGGTGCCACACGTTGTCAGAAGCCCGATACTACTTGCGACAAGAAATTCCATATCAGGCCTCCTTTTCCGGCGTTGCCACCGGTGCAGACGGATCGTGATCCATCGGCTCGGCATTTATGTCGACATGTTCTGCCATGCGTTCGATCTGTGAAAGCTTGGCCAGTGCCAGCATCACAGCCCCGACCACGGTCAGGAACACGCCAAGGTCAAAGCCCATGGCAGATGCCAGCTCAAACTCGCCAACGATGGGCAGATGAACATGGGTAAAGCCACTGGTCAGGAACGGAAGCCCCGCAACCCAGGCCGAAGCCCCGGTAATTGCCGCGGCAATCACACCAAGGCCGATCATCCCATGATAATTCACCTTCATGCGGTTCTGGGCCCAGCCAAAGCCGGATGCCATATACTGCATGATCAGGGCGACCGACACGACCAGACCGGCGATAAAGCCACCACCCGGCTCGTTATGACCCCGCAGGAAGATGTAAACACCGACCATAAGTGACAACGGCAACATCACGCGGGTCGCAACAACCATCATCATCGGATGGCGGTTCGGCGAACGACGACGTTCAACCACCCAATCAGCAAGACGCCGTGCGGCATCCCCCTTGGTGACCGTTTCAACCAGCGCAAAGATCGAAAGCGCTGCGATACCAAGCACGATGATCTCGCCAAAGGTATCAAAGCCACGGAAGTCAACGAGGATGACGTTCACAACGTTGGTGCCACCACCCTCGATCTTCGAGTTCGCCAGATGATAGGACGAGATCGAATTGGGCAGATCACGTGTCATGATTGCCCAGATCGCCCCGCCAACCCCAAGACCGGCCGCGATGGAAACAATACCGTCGCGCATCTTACGCCCCGGCAGGCTTTCCTTCGGCGTTTCCTTTGGCAGGATGTTAAGCGCCAGCAACATCAGGATGACTGTTACCACCTCGACCGAAATCTGCGTCAGCGCAAGGTCCGGTGCGGACAGATAGATAAAGCCAAGCGATACGATCAGACCAATCACCCCCACCAGAAGAAGGGTCAGCAGACGGTTGTGATGCAGGAACACAGATGCGACACAGGTCACCATCAACAGCAACCAGCCAATCGCCGCAGGCGGGGAAACTTCAAGAAGCTCACGCGTGCCCGACTGGAAGTCCGGCTTGGCATAGAAGCCCGAAAGCCCGATGCCAATCGCTCCGATCACCATGATCGCAAGATAGCGCTGCAGCGATCCGTTATGCAGATTGTCCGAAACCAGTCGGCTTAGCGCGACAGCCTTGGCAATTCCGCAATCAAACATCGCCTTGGCATCCGGACGCGACAGGTTGGCGGTTGCAGACATCAGGCCACCATGGCGCATCAGCAACAGCGAACCACCAATCAGCGCAATCACACTCATGCCAAGTGCCGGTGTCAGACCATGCCAAAGCGAAAGGTGATATTCCGGCAACTCACCACCGGTAACAGCACCCGCGGTCGCAGCCACCAGCGGCCCTGCGATGGTTGCCGGGAACAGACCGATCAGAACAACCAGAATGGTCAGCAAGGCGGGCGGTGCCCACATGCCAAATGGCGGGTCATGCGGATGATGCGGAAGGTTCTCATCCCGCGGCTTGCCCAGCCAGACATGGAAGATAAACCGGAAGGAATAAGCCACCGAGAACAGGGCACCAACAGTCGCCAGAAGCGGCAGCACCCAGTTCTGATCAAGCCACATGGTGTGCCATGCTTCCTCAAGCATCATTTCCTTGGAAATGAATCCGTTGAACGGAATGACACCGGCCATCGAGGCCGCAGTAATAATCCCGATGGTGCCGGCAATCGGCATCAGGTTCAGCAAACCGCCAAAGCGACGAATGTCACGGGTCCCGGTTTCATGATCGATGATACCGGCCGTCATAAACAACGCTGCCTTGAAGGTCGCATGGTTGATGATGTGGAAGACACCGGCAACAGCGGCCATTGGTGTTCCGAAACCAAGCAACATGGTCACGAGACCAAGATGACTGACCGTGGAAAAGGCCAGAAGCCCCTTAAGGTCATGCTTGAAGATCGCAATCCATGCGCCAAGCACCATGGTCACAAGACCGGCTGTTGCAACGATATAGAACCATTCCGGCGTCCCCGAGAGAACCGGCCACATGCGGGCCATCAGGAAGATGCCCGCCTTCACCATTGTGGCCGAGTGCAGATAGGCCGAAACCGGTGTCGGTGCCGCCATCGCATGCGGCAGCCAGAAGTGGAACGGGAACTGTGCGGATTTGGTAAAGCAGCCCAGCAGGATCAGGATCAAGGCCGGCAGATACATCGGCGATGCCTGGATCAGATCGGCGTTCTGCAGAATGACGGTCAGATCATAGGACCCGACAATATCGCCAAGGATCAGCATCCCGGCAATCATCGCCAGACCACCGGCCCCCGTCACGGCAAGCGCCATACGCGCGCCCTGACGACCAGCCGGAAGATGTTTCCAATAGCCGATCAAAAGGAACGAGGACAGCGACGTCAGTTCCCAGAAAATCAACAGCAGCAGAATGTTATCTGACAGAACGATGCCGACCATGGCCCCCTGGAACAACAGCAGGAACACATAGAACCTGCCCATCGGGTCGTCCTTGGAAAGATAGAACCGCGCATAGATGATAATCAGCAAGCCGATGCCAAGGATCAGGGTCGCAAACAGCAAGCCCAGCCCATCAAGGAAGAAGGTCACATTCAGACCCAGCTCCGGCAACCAATTATAACTGACCTGAAATACCTCGCCGGCAATGACCGCCGGGGCCTTTGCCATCAGCAGGATCAGGGCAAGCAGCGTGACAGAACCGGTCGCTGTCGCACATGCGTTGCGCCCGGCCCTGATCATTATGGCGGGTAAGACCGCCCCAATGAAGGGAAGCAAAACAATGAGGGTGAGACTCATGAAAGACCCTTATTTTTGGATAGTCGCCGCATCGCCCCCAAAACGCGAGGCAGCAAGAAAATTCCGCCAGAAAGTAATATTAGTACAGTTAATGGTCAAGAAAACCCAAACAGCGCAGCTTTTTAGCTTGCAGCTGTCAAGTGAAGACGATCACGCGAAATTACAACCTTGCACGGTCAAAAAGTCACTTTCTGCCACCGGCAAGCTGTATTGCCTCTGGCATCATGCGCAATCGAACCATCGCAATCGTGCCCAAGACTGGGCCAGCCGCCAGCATGGCAAATGCGCCCCACCAACCGGTCTGATCGGCAATCACCGGCACCAGATGGATCGAAACAAGAGCAATCAGGAACCCGATAGCATTTTGCAGGGTCAATGCGGTGCCGACCTGATGGGGATCGGCGAGCTCGATCACACAGGATGAAAACTGCGCAGAGTCTGCGACAACCGAAATTCCCCAAACAATACAAATCACAAGCAGCACAACAAACGATGCATCAGCCAAGCTACCGGCAATGAGCGCACAGGCTCCGCTGACCACCATGGCGGCAATCGTCACCGTCGTGCGCCCGATCCGGTCTGCGTAATAGCCACCGGCCAAAGACCCGAAGGCACCGACACCAACGATGGCAAAGGTCGACAAAGCCGACCAGACACCGGGATTATCAACCATGCGTTCGGAAAAGGCGCCATACAGGAACAAACCGATCCAGCCCCACATGGCATAAAGCTCCCACATGTGACCGAAATAGCCATAGCACGCATGACGCAGTGCCTTGTTTGACCAGATCTTGCCCACCATCCTCGGATCAAAACGCGGCGACCGTCCCGGTGTGCCACCCAGATGTACGAACAAGATGGCAATCGCGGCGAGATAGGCAGTGACACTGGCAGTAATGATCACATATCGCCAATCAAGTGGTACCGCGACCGCAAACAGATGCGGCATGGCCGACCCCATCGTCAGCGCCCCGACCAGAAGCCCGACCAGAAACCCGGTATCACCCCGCGACCAGGTCGCGACCATCTTCATGCCGATGGGATAAATCCCTGCCATACAGACGCCCGTGATCAGACGCAGCAGGATCACCACAACACCATCAATGGGAACCACAAGGATCAGGATATTGGCCGTCGCGGCAATGATCGCCGATGCCGCCCAGAAACGCCGGGGCTCGATACGGTCTGCCAGACCAAGGATCGCGCTGCAGACAGTTCCCAGAACAAAGCCCAGCAAGACCGCGCTGGTAAACAGCGATGACTGCAATGCCCCAATGCCAAACTCGCTGCGCAATTGCGGCAACACGGCCGTTGCGGAAAACCACAAGGCAAGCGCCATCAACTGGCAAATCGTGATCATGGAAACGGCAAATGCCTTGTTAGTCCTTGCCATTACTTCCCCGGTGTCATCTGGCCGCTAATGTCGCTCGCGTACAATCACGATCAAAAAATCTAAGATGCTATCGCATCAACAATCGACTGCAGGTCCCGCCACAAATCATCGGGATCTTCCAAGCCAATACTGATCCGCAAGATCATATTGGCATCGCCGGGCCATGGGAACGTCCTATCTGCTGCGACCGACATCGGCGCCAGCAAACTATGCGTGCCACCCCACGATGCCCCGATCGAGAAGGTTTTGGCACAATCGATCGCCTCAGTCACGAATGATACCTTTTCATCGGGAATGACGATGCTGAACACACCACTGGCACCAGAAAAGTCACGTTTCCAAAGTGCGTGTCCAGGGTCATTCGGCAAGGCGGGATGCAGCACCAGATCGGGCGACACCTGATCACAAATCCGCTGTGCAAACTCAAGGGCCACCTTCTGCGAATGGCGCAACCGCAATGGCATTGTTTCAAGACCACGCAAAACAAGTGCGCAATCATCAGGCGACACACCCAGCCCCATCATGCTCATCATTGATTTCAATGACAGGAACCAATCGCGATCACGTACAGAAACCGACCCCATCAAAACGTCTGAATGCCCGCCTGGATATTTGGTCAGCGCTTCAGCCACAAAGTCCACACCAACCGATACCGGCTTGAAATTAAGCGGTGTCGCCCAAGTATTGTCGCAGCCAACCAAGATGTCACTCGCATGCGCCTTGGCAACAAGCGCCGTAACATCGCTCATTTCCATCGTGGTGGAACCGGGTGTCTCAACCCAGATCAGGCGCACGGTTTCGTCAAACAACTCCGCTATTTCATCAGCGGATGCCAACGGGTTGTAAACACGATGGTGAATGCCCCGTGGTGCCAGAAAGTTTTTACAGAACGACCGAACTGGTGCATAGGCGCAATCAGGAACCAAGACCGTGTCGCCAGGTTTTAAAACCGAAACGAACACCAACATGATTGCTGCCTGCCCGGACGGCAGCAGCAAAGTACCTTCTGCGGTTTGGAGCTCATTGATCGCGGCCTGAAGCTTTCGCGTAGTTGGCGTTCCACTCAGCCCATAGCTATAGCCATCCGCTCCGCGCTCTGCCCGATTGGCATAAGCAGCACTATCGGGAAACACGATGGTCGATGCGCGATGAACGGATGCCGCCAGACTGGCATAGCCTTCTTCGCTTACCTCAGGCGCCCGTACACAAGTTGTTGTATCGCTCATTTGGCTAACCTTTTCTGGATCATCAAGCTTACCAATGAAGTTGTTGCTGATAACACTAGCCCCAAACAATCAATAGTCTCTTACATTTTTTAGAACCTTTGTCGGTAAACGGTTCGATCTTCAAGGGAGTGTCGTTTTTAGCCCAGCGATGCAAAAAGAAATGCCGCCGGTCGAAACCGGACGGCATCAAGTTTCCCGAGCGGGAATGAAACGTTAAGTCAGTTAACTTAATCAACCATGGTCGCGCTGATCATCAATCACCTTGCCATCATTGGGCAAGCTACCGGTTTCGGCTGCCACAACAGCACCACGCAGCTTGCAAACACTGGCGAGCGTCTCGGCAATCGCATCAAACTGGCTGGCGTCAATGCCCTCGCAGTTGAGCGTCATGGTGTCATTGTCGTTTTCGCGCGTGACCACAAGGCGGGCCTTGGTGATCCCGTCATGGCGTTTGACGACTTCAGCAATCTGTTGCGGATGGACAAACATGCCCTTGATCTTGGTTGTCTGATCGGCACGCCCCATCCAGCCCTTGATAAGATGGTTGGTGCGCCCACAGCCACTTTCACCCGGCGCAATCGCCGACAGATCACCGGTCGCAAAGCGGATCAGCGGATAGTCCATATTAAGGGTGGTAACGACAACCTCACCAACCTCGCCCTCTGCCACCGGCTCGCC
>TARA_B100000674_G_scaffold108717_2_pt1 | contig 15500 bp, 10 predicted proteins | sample TARA_B100000674 | Tara Oceans TARA_B100000674 (sample SAMEA2622759) | marine metagenome | biome: marine biome (ENVO:00000447); feature: surface water layer (ENVO:00002042); material: "saline water (ENVO:00002010), including plankton (ENVO:xxxxxxxx)" | depth 5 m
GTATGTAATCGATATCAACAATTCAGCGTTCACAGAACAATTTGCTGGCACTCCACATCTCGCTAAATCGAAGAGACTTGCAAAACCGTTTGAAATGTATCTCGTACATACCACTAAGGAAATCCATTCTAGTAGCGAGGACGGCATTTCTCACACAAAGTATGCAAGTGGTATGGAGCTCAGTGTTTCTGGCGAAGATGGTAATCTAATCGACGTGATTTTCTTCAGAACACAAGATGCTAGGAAAGATTTCAAACAAACATTGGAGAAAATAGAATTCGTTACTGGCACAACTATTGCTAAACCCGGCGATCAAAAGGATTGACCATAGTGATGCGAGAGCCGGGATAGGAGACTCTCTGATTTGACTAGAGTCTCCGCATGTGCTTTTGTTGGCTTGTGGTGCGAGAGCCGGGACTCGAACCCGGGTTCAAGCGTTGGCAACGCTCGGTGATAACCACTACACTACTCTCGCAAGTGTAACCCTCGGATTGGACAGGGGTATAAACCGTTGTCGATTAGAAAAAGGCCTTGTTCAAGCGTCTCCAAACCCGCCTAGTCCACCTTCTCTGTCAGACCCGCGCATCACGTACACTGTAGCGCCGGCTATTGCAAGGATTAGCAGCCCTCCAATAGCCACATAGGTCAGCGTATCACTAGGTGAACCGGAGGCAACCTCGCCTGCAGGTTCTTTCAACATGATTGGAAGTGATTCCTCTGCACTTTGAGAGCCATAGGAATCCATCGCCTTGACAAGTAATTCATGTGTCCCAAGAGCGATATATGTCTTGACAGTGATTTCTTTGGAATAAGTGCCATCTCCATTTGATGTCATTGTGAACCAAGTATTGGATTGACCAGGAGGTGCCAAGATCCCCAGTTTCACCTTTACCCAATTCAACCCATCATAATCATCGACTCTTATTGTAAGGACATAATCGACATCCTCGTCTCCAATTTCAATTATTCTTAATTCACCGATATCAATCACAGGAGGCTCGTTCATCACATTAACAACGATATCCTCATCCATTGTACTCTCTATGTGGTGTTGTCCGGAGGTAATTGTTCTTTGAACTGTGATTGAAGAATCAAAATTGTCAACCATTCTGACTTTCAGCATGTGTTCTCCTGGACTCATGCCAGATGGAATTTCGACTTGTCCAGCCCATATTTCTCCAAGCATGTTCAATTCTGTTAGGTTGCCACCGTATTCTCTCATGTCAATCGAAACAGAAGCGACACCATGACCGTCGATGACTTCAGCATTAACTAGCAAAATCTCACCACGATTCACTATTGAAGGGACGATTTCCATAGAAGTGAGCCGAGGTGGTTGATTTAGAACACTAATGTTAGCCGAATCTGAGTCGGTTGCATCGAACACATCGGTAACTGTAACTGTGATTGGTAATTCGCCATATTCTAATCCAGGAACTGATAATTCCACAGTCCAAATGTCATCTCCAATCACTCTATCGCCACTTAGACCCTTGTCGTTCAATTCAATCGATGCTGGGCCACCGATAGAAGTAGTATCTGCGGTAACACTGACTATGTTGAAATCAATATCTGAAACTGTAACTTCGAGGTAGCCAGGGGCGCCACCTTCGCCAGTTACTACTCCTTGTGCTAGTGTGATCAAATCGATACTTGGGTCACTGTTATCATGAACAGAAATGATTGATGGTGATAATACTCGATTAACGGACTGATTTTCAGTTAGATTGACCAGTTGTTCATCCTCTCCAAACTCAATTTGGAAGGCACGCTGAATGGCTACATTTAGTCCAGAAAGCGGACCATCGATGATTAGGTTGCCATTGGCAGTCCCAATAACTTCGGTGGAATAGATGCCAGTCCAAGCAACAGTATCCACTAGGTGTCCATCCATAGCAACCGTTTCCGGTTGTCCTGCGGTCACGGTTAGTGACATTCCGCTTTGTTGATCTAGAGTGAACACGTCGCCAGTCATTGCATCAATAGGAGCAAATCCGGATTCACGGCTAACGGTGACATCTCCAATTCCCTCTTCTACGGATGGAGCTTCAGGAGAGGTTTGTATTGGTGAATTAGAGTGAATAATGTCACCGCTGCTTGGGTCAGGTCCAGTCTGACTCCAGACTGTGCGTATTGTTCGGTTTTCCCATTCTGATTGTTTAGCGTCATAGGACCAAGACTCGTTGTGGTGTGCACCTGCTCCTAAATCCGAATTTGGTAATGCTGAAATTCCTGTAATGTTGAACCAATCTTCTTGATGCACAATGATTACATCATACATTACACCTGTTTCGTTTGCTTGAGATACAGCGCCTTCAATTGTGCGAACAACTCCAAATGTGCCTTGAGCATCTCCTGTAATTATTCCATCAACGTGAAGGTCGTCAACTGTCACGATTCCATCTTCTTGTTCTTGATGGAAATCATGTATTGTACCGTTTATTTGCACGCTTGCATTCTCATCTTCTCCAGAGAATCCGAAACTTCCTTGTCCAATCATTTTGTTTAGATGGTCAACACGTACGCCATCTTCCCAGCGTTCAAGTGATTCGAAACTATCTAGAGAAATATCCATTCTAGTATCATTATTTTCTACAATCAAGTCTGCAGTCGCTTCAAATTGTGTGTGTGAAAGCCTTCTGGTGCCGTTAGAATCCCAAGTCTCAATCAATAATACGGCCAATTCTCCACTCAGGTCCATCATTTCTCCATCATTATCAGCATCGACTGAAATTGAGCCGTTTGCTTCTATTCTGAACCTTTCATCCACGATACCGTTCAAGGTCGTTCTGTTAATCCAAGCGTCGCTGATTGTTCCTTCAATTTGAACAGCACCTTCGTCACCATCATTACCAACCCCGATAGTTCCACTTCCTCGTGCATCGAATATTTGTCCGGTCATAACCCCATCAACAGTGGTTTCATTCTTCCATACTGAATCAAGGTCAATCATCATTGAGATGCTGCTATCAGCTGTATTTGAGACAATCAAAAGTGAGCCATTACCCATTTCCCAGGATTCTAGGCTGTTACCGATTCTTTGCTGCCATCCTTGACCATCGAATAGTAGAATGTATTTCTGGGTGCCATTTTCATTTTCCCATTGCTGGTCCATTGTCCATTCAGAATTCAAAGTGACTTCGTGGTCTGCGATAGGCTGACCCCATAATCCAACATTGATTATTCTAGTAACATCACCAGCCTGTATTGTTATGATGTCGCCGTTAGAAACAGAAGTGTTCAGTATAATTCGAAGATCTTCGCCAGTTGTATCGTAAATGATTCCAACATCGAGCATTTGTGCATCGTGTTCGTGTGTGACGTTGATTTGCGAGAGTTCTACATTACCAACGATAATGTAAGCGTGGTCATCAGTCCAGTCAACATTGATAGTGACAGTATCGACTTCATCAGCATTGGCAATCGGCAAAACCGAGGCCAAAAAGAGCACAACTAGCAGACCTGCTCTTACCTTCATGGTACAATGGTGTACCCGCTACTCTTCAAGACTTTGGGGGAGATGATTAGCCCCAGTGGTCGGAAGTGAATGCGTTTGGATTGACTGGTTTGTCTCCTTCACGCATCCAGATATTTCCTGCATCGCCATAAACATCGCCGAATGGGTCGACTTCTACGACCTCAACTTCACGGTTCATGTAAGCTTCAACACGCTCACGTAGTTCTGGCTTAAAGCGCCAGTAGTGGATTCTCCATTCACGGCCATCCCAAAGAGTGGTTTCTTCCGATTCGGTTGTGAGAAGGTCATAGTCTTGGAACATGTAGAACAAGTTACGGTCTGTAGGCTCTAGGGCATTGTCAATGATTCTGTCATAAAATCCAAAGAAACCAAGAGCGTGCTCAGCCATACCACAAGCGACCTCAGGGTCCATTTCCATGTCTATGTGCTGTCTAATTGCCTCAGTAAGTTCCATCATTGTCATTCCCATGTAATCACCTCGCGCTGGAGTATAAGCCGCCGCACTTTGCTCCGCTGCGCAGTAATATGTATAGGTCGAAGTCCCTAATTAACCCAGCGATGATTTTGGCCCAATCGAGCAGTTCAAAGGGGAAATCGAACCCGCAAGTGCATGGATGAGCAGTTCGCGGAAGGTAATTTCCTCGGCTTGCAGGACCAAGACGGTCCGGCCGATGTAGTAATTGCATCCATCCCATATGAACTAACCACTTCTTATGGACAAGGGACTGCACAAGGCCCTGCTGCATGTATTGAGGCATCAGGACAAGTAGAATTGTTTGATGATTTACTCGGTGAAGAGTTGCCTGCAGGTAAGATTATTCGCACAGTTGAGCCGTGGAATGGAGAGGGTGCGTCTCTCCAAGAGCAGCTCGACGGAATAGGTGCATACGCTGCTGAACAGTATTCTAGCGGAGCGTTTCCAATATTCTTAGGAGGCGAACACGGAATCCTTCCAGGGATTCTCAGAGGGTGCCCACAGAAGGTCACACTGATTCAGATAGATGCTCACGCAGACCTTCGTGATGAACTAGATGGTGAGCCATATTCGCATGCTTGTGCAATCGCTCGCTCGCTCGACGAAGGTGCTTTGGAGGTACATCAGGTAGGCATTAGGGCATACTGTAGACAGGAATTGGATTTGATCAACTCCGATGAGAGAATCCATACTTGGTTTGCTAAAGACGTGATGAGTCCCTGCACAGGAGCTAAAGCGTGGGCTGAGTGGCTCGACTCAGTTACTCATATCGAAGGGCCAGTGCACCTAACAATCGATATTGATGGATTAGACGGCGCTCTAGTTCCTGCTACCGGAACCCCGGTTCCGGGCGGACTATCTTTCTGGCATGTTGTACAGACGATTGAAACAGTATTCGCAAATTGTGAGGTAGTTAGCGCTGATGTTAACGAAATAGTCTCACAGAATGACACTCCGTTGACAGAATTTACAGCAGCTATGATTGCAACAAAGGTTGCGGCAGCCCATATTGCTGGTTTGAGGTGATACTTTGGCACACGGTTCACACATTATGCTAGACTGCACTGGTGCGGTTGGAGTAGAAGGCTCGTGGATGCTATCATTGATGGAAAAGGCAGTGGATGCTTCTGGAGCACGCCGAGTTCACTCACACAACGAAGATTTCGATGGCAGCGTTTCACCACCTGGTTTTGCATCGGTCGTATTACTCGATGAAAGTCATGTAAGCGCGCATTGTTATTCGGAAACCGGACTGCTTGCAGTTGATGCATTCTCTTGTGGAGGGACCGACCCTGCAAGAATTATGGAAGTAATAGAGAAAGAGTTGCAATCACGATTTCCAGACATGAAAATCAATCGACGTAAGCGTGTTGAGAGATTCCTCTCAGAGCCAGTAAATGGAGGAGTAAGGGGGTTTGTTGACCGCCATTTCCATCATTTCAACGCAGGAGCATTGCGTGATTGTGCACAATCGCTTGATCAGTTCCTAAACGATGGTGGGCGATTGATGGTTACATTAGCTGGGGCAATGAGCACGGCTGAAATCGGGCGCTCATTAGCACCAATGATTAGAGCAGGAAAAATCCATGCAATTACTTGCACAGGAGCCAATTTAGAAGAGGATGTCTTCAATTTAGTAGCCCATTCAAAGTATCAAAGAATTCCTAACTGGCGTAATTTGAGTGAGGAGGATGAAGCGCAGTTGCACAGTCAAGGATTCAACAGGGTCACAGATACCTGCATCCCAGAGGAAGAAGCAATTCGCCACATAGAAGGTAAGATCCTCACTCAATGGATGTCTAATTCAGCATTCCCTCATGAACATTTGATGGCAATTCTGGACGATTTAGATGCTGAAATCCCCCGAACTGATTCTTGGTTGATTGCAGCCAGAGATGCAGGAATCCCAGTTTATGTCCCTGGTTGGGAAGATTCGACTTTGGGCAACATCTTTGCAGCACACTGCATCAAGGGGGATGTAGAACGTACTGCAGTAAAGACAGGTATAGATTACATGATGCATTTGGCTGATTGGTACAGGAATGCAGAACACCCAATCGGCTTCTTACAAATTGGAGGTGGAATTGCAGGCGATTTCCCAATTTGTGTAGTCCCTATGCTTCGCCAAGATATGCAAGAGAATGCACCGCTGTGGGGATGGTTTGCTCAGATATCAGAATCTACAACCTCGTATGGCGGTTATTCAGGAGCGCCACCTAGTGAGAAAATCACATGGGGCAAATTAGCTCCAGGCACTCCTATGCACATAATTGAATCAGATGCAACAATCGTGGCTCCAATCTTATTCTCGTATATTTTGAACTAATATTTTCCAATTGAAAAATTGATTTTTCAATTGATATTTTTCCTTTGGCTAGATTGTTTATTTCTATCAAAAAGAGCATCGAATAATAGTCATATTGATGATAGGTAGGCTTGTGGAAGTTCCATGCGCGGGCTTGCAGTTTTCCTTGCGGTTCTAATTGTAGCCCCAACGCTAGCTACGGCTGAACCAAATTGGCCGGGTGAACCAGTAGACAATCACATCTACATGTCATGGGCTGCACTAACCCAAGAAGTCAATGATTGGTCAATTGATAATCCAGATATTGTACAGTTGTCCAGTATTGGTCAATCTTACCTTGGAAAAGAACTGTGGATGGTTGTACTTTCAGATTGGGCTATGGAGACTAAGAGTGATGGTACTGCTAAGGAGATAATTTACATTGATGGTGGCCATCATGGAAATGAATACCTAGGAACTGCATTGGCTTGGTTAACGGCTAAGTGGTACATCAACGGATGGAATGCCCAAAACGAAGAGGCAATGAATGTTCTACAGTCCACTGAATTACACATCATGATAATGCTTAATCCAGACGGAAATGATGCTGATACAAGACATAATCTAAACCTAACTACAGCAGCAAATCCATTCGTTAGCGAACCGGTTCCCACAGGAATTGACCTAAACAGAAACTACGACCATTTCTGGGATGATTGCTCCCCAAGCGACCCTTTTGCACCTGGAGGGAGTGCATTTAGTGAACCAGAAACTCGGGCGAATGCGAACTACATGAACAACGTAGTACAGGATGCTGATTTGTACGTAACCATGCATACAGGGGTTTGGATTATGCTATACCCTTGGGGTAAATGGCCAGAACAACCTCCAGATTGGGAGTTGTTCCACGGAATTCGAGAAGATGTGCACGCAGGCATTTCTGACATCCCAATCCAAAATGCAAACCAAGGTCTCTATCCAAATTGTGGAACCAGTAGAGATTACGGATACGGAGTAATGGGATTCCCAACCTTCACCTTCGAAACAGATGACGACCAATTCCTTCCAGGAACATTCGAAGATGTCAACGAAAGGCTTGATGAAGAGCTAGATGTAATGAGGTATCTAATCAACAACATATGGTATTGGAGAGCACGTCTTGTTGTCGAATCATTTAGCATCGATGATGAAGTTGTAACCTTCACAGTCAACAACATGGGTCGAGCAAGTACCCAAAACGCAACATTGCAGTACATAGATGGGGACAAGGTTCTATGGGAATCAGATAATTTCACAGCAAATGCAACTAGTAAAACTACTGTGAAAACCGGCGGCTTCGATTACGAAGGTGGAGAGTGGCGCCTATCCTACCAAAAGCGAGTAGTTCATTCATCACAATGGGTGAACGAGAGCGTAAGCATTAGCCCATCAACCACCAGTTTCTTCTCTCAATCGGTTGAAACGTTGGTATGGGTGCTTCAAGCGGGTGCCGTTCCTTTGTTCGTTGTAGCATTCGCATTTTGGTGGTCTCGGGAAGAAAAACCGTTTGATTTGGAAGATGAATCACCTTTGGAAGCAGAACTCCTCGAATGAGCCGAATCATGCGCATCTTCAAGTGCCATGTACTGCTGGAATGATTAGGTGAGCCAATGCAGGTATCAGTAAACACCAACGACAACATCAACGGAACACTCGTTCTTCCTTTGTGGCAAGATAGCGATTCAATGGCAGAAGGCAGTGAAGCAGGGGTTCCTAGAAGCCTAAAAAATCAGATTGAAACAATCCTGGCTGCTGGAGATTTCAAAGCAAAGTCCGGAACAGCAATGACACTAGCTGGAACCGATGGTGGAAAGGCAATGCTAATCGGTTTAGGAAAGGCAGATGATGCGACTTTACAGTCGATGAGAGAAGCGGGTGCAAAGGTTACTGCAAGCCTCTCAAAGATCCATGGCAAAACTATCACAGTCAAGTTCTCCGGCATGGAGGGTGATCATATGGGGGCCTTCGTAGAAGGTATGATTCTCAGAGATTACTCATATGACAAGTACAAGTCAAAGGATGACGATGACGACTCTGACGATAGTGAAATTCATGCACACGTTACTTGTGAAGCAGACAAGATTGAGGATTTGCACAAGTCCGCAAACCTGTCTCTGGCAGTGGCATCCGGTGTTTATCTGGCTAGAGATTTAGGAAATGCTCCACCAAATGACCTGTATCCAATGGCATTCGCTGAGCAGGCAATCGAGTTCGGCAAAGAGCATGACAATGTTAAGGTCACAATCATCAACTACGAACAGGCACTTTCCATGGGAATGGGCGGTCTTGTTGGAGTCGGTATGGGTTCAGCAAGAAAGCCATGTATGGTAATCTTCGAAATCAACCCAGACATGCCTGGTCCAAGCCCATGCATCGTTGGAAAGGGAATCACATTCGACACTGGTGGTATCTCACTAAAGCCACCGCCCTCAATGGACGAAATGAAGTACGACATGCACGGCTCTGCAACAACCTTCGGTGTAATGCAAGCACTAGTCGCTAGCGGCCACAAGGAGAGAGTAATCGGAGTTACATGCATGGCAGAAAACATGCCATCTTCCAACGCTCAACGCCCGGGTGATGTAATCAAGACATACTCTGGCAAGACTGTTGAAGTTCTGAACACAGATGCAGAAGGAAGACTCGTTCTATCTGATGGACTGTGGTACACAGGAACTCATCTGAATCCTTCTTACATTATTGACTTGGCAACCCTAACTGGAGCATGTGTCGTTGCACTAGGACACGAAGCAAGCGGCCTATGGTCTAATGATGACGATTTGCGAAACAAGATCAAGGAAGCAGGAGAGCACTGTGGAGAGATCGCATGGCCTATGCCTTTGTTCAAGGCATTCGAGAAGGAAATGACCGATTCAAAGATTGCAGACGTTCGCAACCTTGGTGCTGGTCGCTGGGGTGGCTCAAACACCGCTGCAGCTTTCCTAAAGCAATTCATTCCTAACAAGGACGGAACCGATGAACAGATTCCTTGGGCTCACCTAGACATTGCTGGAACAGCATGGGGTGCAAAGACAAACAAGTTGGTCAAGACCGGTGCAACAGGAATCCATGTAAGGACCCTACACCATTTGATTACTGGTCAGTAATTATTGGCTAAAGTGCTTGATTGCATCACGAGTGATGTCGATTACAAGATCGACTTCTTCGCTTGTAATGTTGAAGTGAGGCGTGTATCTTAGAGCGTTTATTCCTCCGTGGATTACTCCAAGACCTTTCTTTCTGCACCATACTTCGACATCATCAAATCCAACGACTTTCATCTTTTCAGGGTCTAGTTCGGCAGATAAAAGCAATCCAGTTCCCTGAACTTGGGTGATTGTACCCGGCAATTCTTCTGCCAAGGCCTTCAGCTTGTCAACGAACTCACGACCGCGGTCACGAATGTTCTGTCTTAACTCGGGAGTGATTCTCTCAAGAACCGCAACAGCGGTCTCCAACGCTCTCGGATTAGTTGTCATGGTGTTACCATATATTCCTACAACGTACAACTCAGCAGCCCTGTCGTTTAGTCCCAAGACCGATAGTGGATACTGCCCTGCGTTCAATGCCTTGGACCAGGTTTCTAGATCCGGCCCTTCCGCATCCTGGAATCCTTCGTAGTCCACAACTGATAGAGTGCCTTGTCCTCTGATTCCTGCCTGGATTGAATCTACGATTAGCATAGAACCGTGTTCATTTGTTAATCTCCTCGCTTCATCGTAGAAATCCCTGTCAATACATTGGCCTGGGTTTCCTTCACCTTGTACTGGCTCTATCGACATCGACTCGATGAAGTAGCCTTCTTCGTCGGCCTTTGCAAAGGCTGCCTGAAGCGCTTCAACGTTATTTGAAGGAACTAAGATTAGGTTATCTCTTTCTGCGAATGTCTTCAGAACCTTGTCGTATTTTCCTTTGCAGGAATGAGAAATTTGTGCAGGTCTGTCAGTTCTTCCGTGGAATGCTCTTTCAATTGCTAATAGTTTGACAGGCTTACCTTCATGCTTGCCACCAGGTCCAGTCATTATCTTCGAGTTAACGTCACATATTCTCATGGCAACAGTCATCGACTCTGAACCTGAGTTCATACAGATGAACTTGGAGAATGGGCAGTTTCCTCTTGAATGCCCTAATTCTTTTTTCAGGGCAGCAGCAAGTCTCGCTTGTGAAATGGAGGGAGTCATTACATTGGCCATGACGTGATTTTTGCTCATCGCATCGATGATTTCCTCGGGTCCATGTCCGCCACCCAGCATACCATATCCACCGTTATCGTGAACTACGGCACCGTGTGAAGTTACAATCCAAGGCCCTCTTGCTGCGACCGCAACATAGGGATTGATAGTAGCAGGAGCGTAAAAATTGACAAAATCTTCCTGTAAATGAGACACTAGGTCATGTTCTGCCATCATTAGCAATTCACTGGTGAACTCACCTTGTCGAATACCTGCTTCCTCAATAGCTTGGACTAGAGTGTTGTCTCTTGAAGCGAAATCTAGGATTACATCGTCAGTTAATCCGATAGTTTCAGCATGACCACTCGATGCGCGCATCTGCTCTAGAATAGCGATTACATCTGCCATGAATAAAAGGCGTTACAGGCGTATATTCAATATTGTCCTATATTGGTGTAATTTTACACTCTTGCAGGCGATTTTATCTTAATCCGACAAAGTTTGGTAACTACATGGCAGAGGGTAAGCAGTCCATCGACCACACCTCCCTGCAGCACGGGTTTTTCCAATTCACATTCCCTCATACCTGGAAGGGAATTGTCCCTTGGGCTATTGCAGCAATATTGTTCCTTGGGGCTGGAGTCTTCCTAATAGTAAGCCTCGACGTACCAGATGTGCCGCCTGTTTCCGAAAGTCAGTATGTCGATTCTTTGGATGATATCGATGATGAAGATACTGTGATTCTAGGCGCTGGTTGGCAGGACTCTGGCGATGAGGCTATATTTGCTGTAATCGATGTGGTAATCCAAGAGGGAACATTGGTTCATGGATATTGGACACTTGATTCAGACGGTGAGAATTGTACAGACCATGTTGATGTTTTTGATGACGTCATTTTGACAGTAGTACCGACTTCTGGAGGCGAATCATTCGAGATTGCTTGGTCAGATGAAGTCAGCACTGAAGTATCGACAGATAGCCGTAATTGCCCTGGGTATGCCGATTGGTATGTTGGAGCGGGTGATGAGATTGAGATGTTCATCATCGGTATAGAGGGAGAATATTCCATGCTGTCTGTTGGTGCTGAAGGCAATGAGCCGGGCGAGAGAACAGAGAGGGAAGATGCCCAGAGAGTCGCCTTGGCAATTGTTATCCTAGCTGCTGGTTTGATGATGGTTACAACTCCTACATCACTTTCAGATGATATTAAGAATCTAAAAACTAGGTGGGGAAACAAACCTTTCGTGCACGGTTCTCCGGGTGATATGAATGATGCCAATGGACCGATTAGAGAAGTAGACGAGCACGATTGGGTCTTACCTCCGCCCGGGTATGAAACATGGCCTGAGAACCCGTATGCGCCAAATGATGAAGGCTCGCTAATTGAGGAGCATCCTGATGTTGTCGGAACACCAACTCCTGCAACTTTCACTCTGTACTCAATAAATGGCATAATTTTCATCACCGCTGCGTTATGGCTGGCTGCCGATTTGACAGCAAGACACAGCGATGAAACGCGACAAATAATCGGTTACTGGTTACGCATTGGTATCGTTTTGTTTTCTATCCTTTGGTCGATTTTTGCATTCCGAAAATGGAAATTGATGCACAATATAATCGATACTCCTTCCAGCAGAGTCAGAAGTGTTGCAGCAGGGCCTGCTGAATTGGTTGGCCAAGTTAGACCTGGGCCTCAAGGCACTATGTCAGTTGATGTTGGCGGTAGCTCTTCTATGAGAGTAGAGGGCGTAGTCAACTACAGATGGAAAGAAGAAGAATATGTTTGTACAAAGGACTCTGATGGGAAGGAATCGTGCAGTTGGACAACGAGAAGAACCGATTCAGGGGGAACAGAATTCATACTTCACGATGGAACTGGCGGAATACTTGTTGACCCAAATTCTTGGGACAAAGTCGAGATGGGAGGACGATTATATTGTTGGGAGAGTAGTAATTGGAGATGGACTGTTTGGGTTTTAGCTGCCGGTGACCCAGTATACTGTCTTGGCAGAGTAGAAACTAGAACTCACGAAGAGAGAGAAGAAGGAATCGATACTACAATTCCTAACTCATTGCTTGTTGTGCGTGGTAACAAAGACATTGGAATGCAAGTGCACCTTCACAGAGGAACTGAGTTGTCATTAATCGCCGGCTTGCGCTCCACTACTGAATCAATCGTTGTGCCGATAGTCATGCTGATATTCAGCGCTTTACCGTTCATTTGGTGATCAGTCTTCGTCTTCTTCGACTACTTCGAAGTCAGCGTCCACCACACCGTCATCCGATGCATCAGCACCAGCCTCTTCCTGCTCAGCCATTTCAGCCGCAGCAGCCTCATACAGTTTAGCGGAAATTGCGTGCATACCTTCCTCGATTTCTTTGACCTTAGCCTGTACAGCAGCCTCATCGATTTCATCAAGTTCCTTAGCAGCACCTTCTTCATTCTGTAGAAGAGCCTCAAGTTCGTCGACCTTTGAAAGAACAGGTTCCTTGTCCTCATCACTGAGTTTTTCGCCAGCCTCGTCGATTGTTCTGCGAGTTTGGTAGACGATTTGGTCAGCCATATTTCTCATTTCGACTTGAGCCTTCAAGCGCTTGTCAGCCTCTGCGAATTCTTCAGCTTCAGCAATCTTTGCTTGGATTTCATCTTCTGTCAGAGAAGTGTCTGATTCAATCTTGATAGATTGCTCCTTTCCAGTACCTTTGTCCTTAGCGGACACATTGACGATACCGTTTGCATCGATGTCGAATGTGACTTCAATCTGGGGTACGCCACGAGGCGCAGGTGGAATGCCCATCAAGTGGAATTGTCCTAGGCTTACATTGTCCTTAGCGAACTCTCTCTCACCTTGCAGTACGTGGATTTCTACCGCAGGCTGGTTGTCACTTGCGGTTGAGAACACCTCTGAGCGGCGACTTGGGATAGTCGTGTTTCGCTCGATCATTGTTGTAGTAACTCCACCAAGCGTTTCGATACCCAGGGTTAGAGGTGTAACGTCCAGCAATAGAATGTCAGAGACTCCTTCGTCTCCAGCGATAATACCTGCTTGTAGTGCAGCACCCATTGCCACAGCTTCATCAGGGTTGATTCCCTTGAACGGAGACTTTCCGGTTTCCTTCTCGATTGCGGTTTGAACTGCAGGAACACGAGTAGAGCCACCGACTAGAATCACTTTGTCGACTTCACCCTTTGATAGTCCAGCATCCTTCATTGCTTGCCTGGTAGGCTTCATTGTCTTCTCAACAAGTGGAGCAATCAATTCCTCGAACTTAGCACGAGATACGGTGATGTCTAGGTGTTCTGGTTGACCATCCTTCATTGTGATGAACGGAAGGTTGACTTGAGATTGTCCGGTTCCAGACAACTCGATCTTCGCTTTTTCTGCGCCTTCCTTTAGTCTGCTCATCGCTTGAACATCTTTTGCTAGGTCGATACCAGAGGATTTCTTGTACTCTGCAACTAGATAGTCAATCAGTACCTCATCGAAATCATCGCCACCAAGCTTGTTGTTTCCTGCAGTGGCCTTTACTTCGATTTGAGGCTGGCCATCAACATCGTAAATCTCGAGAACTGACACATCGAAAGTCCCTCCTCCGAGGTCGTAAACAAGGATGGTTTGGTCTTCTTCTTTGTCTACACCATATGCCAGAGCAGCGGCAGTTGGCTCGTTGATGATTCTCAAAACCTCAAGCCCAGCAATACGTCCTGCATCCTTAGTTGCCTTTCTTTGAGCATCTGTGAAGTATGCAGGACAGGTGATTACAGCCTGCTTTACTGTTGTACCAAGATACGCCTCAGCATCGGCTTTTAGTTTCTGCAAAATGAATGCAGATACCTCTTGGGGGGTGTATTCTGAATCGTCGACCTTTGTCTTCCAATCAGTACCCATGTGTCTCTTTACAGAAATCATGGTTCTCTCGTGATTGGTTACCGCTTGGCGCTTTGCGGTGACACCCACCATGCGCTCTCCACCATCTTTGGCGAATGCTACAACTGATGGAGTTGTTCTTGCTCCTTCTGCGTTCGCAATAACTACTGCTTCGCCATTTTCAATTGTTGCAACACAAGAGTTTGTTGTTCCTAAGTCTATTCCAATTACGCTGTTTTTAGCCATATTTTCACTTCCGTAATATATCCGATTTCAGAAAATCGGAATTCCTCCATCATCTTCGTCATCATCGTCGTCTGCAAGGTCTACGCTTACATCTGATGAGACTGGAGCAAGATCATCTTCGATATCATCATCGATATCCTCAGATTCGGTTTCCAAAGCAGAACCTTGAGGTGTTAGCTTCAAAGTTATGTCAAGGATTCCATTGTTAATTGACCAATCGACTACATCGTCGCATTGATGCGGTAATTCGATTTGAGCCAGAGGGGGCTCAGTTGGGTCAGAGAGAATTTCGAGCATTTCCCCACCGCTAGATAGCGCGATTTCAATTTCTTCAATGTCTGTGCGCATTGAGAAATCGACAGTTATTGACATATTCCAGCCCGAGAGATAGATATCATCAGAAGGTAGTCTGAGAACTTCATTACTTGGTTCAGATTCTTCGATATCAACTTCAACAGGGGCGGCATCAACCTTGACATCGACGCCTAGGTTTGAGAGCATGTCATTAATTGGCATCCCTGACTGGAATAATTTGGATATGTCAGACATATCGAAGTTGAAGTTCACATCTCCCTTTGCAAGTCTTTCCGGGTCGATTCCCATTGCTTCGAATTTGGATTGGAACTGCTTCATCATGGCTTTTAGTTGATTGATATCAACGGTCATTCCCATCTTTTGGAACATCTCAGCCATCTGCTCTAGCATCTTTTCTTCCCAGTCTTCAGCCATCGTTCTCACCCCACTAGGTAACCATCGGTTGTATAGTCGGAGCAGTAGCCCATATATGAACTCGCCGATTACAATCTCGCAACATGTTCAAGGCAGGTTGTTGGGTCGGAAGGTCGATGGCGGAGGAAACTATTCTCGAATCTACAGAGAGAACAAGTGGCCGTGAGGCGTTACGCAAAAACGTCCAAGCCGCAATCGCATTGGCAGG
>TARA_B100000674_G_scaffold16909_3_pt1 | contig 15463 bp, 12 predicted proteins | sample TARA_B100000674 | Tara Oceans TARA_B100000674 (sample SAMEA2622759) | marine metagenome | biome: marine biome (ENVO:00000447); feature: surface water layer (ENVO:00002042); material: "saline water (ENVO:00002010), including plankton (ENVO:xxxxxxxx)" | depth 5 m
TTGGTACGCGCCGAAGAAGCGACCAACAGATCGCTTCTGAAACTGTCATCAGGACAGCGTGTGGTTTCTGCACGCGATGATGCAACCTCGATGGCGATCGGGGTGCGGCTGGATTCAACGGCCTCTTCCATCACTTCGGGAATTGTCAATGTCGGTCACGGCAATTCCATGCTCCAGATTGCAGATGGTGGCATGGCCACCATCGATAACATTCTGGTGCGCATGAAGACCCTGACCGTTCAGGCCGCATCGGAAAACCTGTCCGATACCGAACGCGGCTTTCTCAATAACGAATTCATCGATTTACGCGATGAAATCAACCGCATCGCATCTTCGACCAACTTCAACGGCGTTCAGTTGTTGGGCGATGGCAGCGATGTATCACTGGACTATTCAGACCTTGAGGGTGGTGGTTCTGCCAGCGCCCTTTCGCATGCCAACGGCTTTGCCAATGTCGCCATTTCCAATGACAATTATTGGGCTGGCGATGAAGGCGAAGACGGCCTTTCTGACACCCACTTGCGGTTCGATGTGGTCAAATCCGGCGACCGGATCATGTTAAGTGCCATCGCCGAAATTGATGGCAGCGCGACGGATCGAAGCCAGGTTATCGACATCACCGACTATGCCACGGGCGGCAGCAAGGCGCTTGGTATTGGTGATCAGGTCAAGCTCGACTTCGACACTGTCGGGGTAAAGGTTGATCTGAACTTCAATATAGGCAGCACGATCTCCAATGCCCTGACCCAAGGGTCTGACGGTTCGGGGGCCAATGGGTCGACCAGCGCGCAGATCTTTGGCTCTTCGCCGGTTTTCTCGGTGCTCGAAGATCAGGGCAACAAACTTTCTGATCGGGTTTATCTGCAAGTTGGCAGCGGGGCGACTGCCGCCGATCAGGTGTCGATTTTCATGACTGCTGTTGATGGCTCTGCCCTTGGCAGCGGGAAGAATGGCACGGAAAAAAGCCTTGATGATCTGGGCAGCAAGGCGATTGCCTCGACCATGAAGGCACGTGAGGCTCTTGAAACCGTCACCCGTGCGATTGATGATCTTCAACGGGCCCGAACAAATATTGGCACCAACCAGAACCGACTGGATGTTGCCAGTACCAACCTTGCCGCGACATTGCAGAACGTCGAAGAAGCCAGATCAAGCCTGCTTGATCTCGATGTCGCGGCCGAATTGACCGACTTTGCCTCCAACCAACTTCTGACCAAATCGAGCGTTGCGATCCTCGGACGCATCAGCGAAATGCGTCAGAACCTGTTACGCTTGCTGGAAGGTTGAAGAGCCGCCTTTCAGTCTGTGTAGGAAGTCCCGCGCCATTGCGCGGGACTTCTCACCGGCATTGCGCTGCAAAACATCCTTTAAACAGGTCACTGTTTACGTCTATGGTCGTGGCTTAACCCAAAGGGAAGCTGACCGACCATGACAACCACCCCGACCTCCGAGACTTGGCAAAATCTTTCCTCTGACTGGATCACCTGGGCAGAACGCCTGGCACCTGCGGCTGAGAAAATCAATCGCCACATGATCGAGGCGGCGGACCTCAAGGGGCTTTCGGAAAGCCGCAATGATGCACCGCTTGCCATACTTGATCTGGCATCCGGGGTTGGGGAACCGGCATTTTCATTTGCCCGTGCCCTTGGTGGGGGGAGCGAAGAAGACCGGGTCAATATTCCCGGCGTTACCGGGACGGTGACGGCAACCGACATCGTGCCCGATATGTGCGATGCCCTGATCGAACGCGCCGAAGAAGAAGAAATTTCCAACATCACGGCAACGCCCGCCGATATGGAAAAGCTGCCCTTTGACGATCAAAGCTTTGATGTCGTGTCATGCCGCTTTGGCGTGATGTTTTGCGATGATCACGACAAGGCCTTGCGGGAAGCCTTCCGCGTTCTGCGCCCGGGGGGCAAGGCGGTTTTCATGGTCTGGGCCCCGTTGGTGGATAACCCGCTTTTTGCTGCAATGGATGCGGTTCTGGGCAATATCCTTGGCATCGGGTTTGACAAGGCCGGGCTCGATCCGTTTTGCTTTGGCGATGTCAATCATGCCACCGACCGGCTCAAAAACGCCGGGTTTAGCGATGTGACGGATAGCAGCCACAGTCCGGCGGGCCGCATCCCCGAAACGGCCCCCTTCTGGAAGCCGCAGATGGACATGCTGTTTGGCAATATCCTGCGCAAGTCATCGGATATGGAAGTCGGCGCGATCAATGCCGCGATGTTTGAAACCCTAGCCCCTTATATCGAAGACGGCCATTTCCAGGTCCCGATTTGTTTTCATGTACTTAGCGGAACGCGCGCCTGATTGCCTGCGGATGCGCGCTGCGGCCTGGCACCAAAAACCCAAGCATTCCTGCGCCTCACGCATGGCCGTATGCGTGGGTTTTTGCTTGCGCTTGCCCGCGCATCATGGCAAACCCCGCCCCCTTGGAAGGATGATCCTTCCCCTGTCGTAGCACCAGGTTAAAAACACGAAAGACTTATCATTATGAAGACGATTGTCGTCTGCTCTGGCGGATTGGATTCCGTCACGCTGGCCTATAAGGTCGCGAACGAGCACAAATTGCATTCCCTGATTTCATTCGATTATGGCCAGCGCCATAAAAAGGAACTCGATTTCGCCGCCCGCACCGCACGCGATCTGGGTGTGAAACATCACATTGTTGATCTGACCCCGGTTGGTGCGCTTTTGGGCGGATCGTCGCTGACCAGTGATGATATCGATGTGCCCGATGGCCATTACGCCGAAGAAACCATGCGCATTACCGTCGTGCCCAACCGCAATGCCATCATGCTGGCCGTTGCCTTTGGGGCCGCCGCCAGTGCCGGCGCCGATGCGGTTGCCGCGGCTGTTCATGGCGGGGATCATTTCATCTATCCCGATTGCCGTCCCGATTTCATCAACGCCTTTCAGGCGATGCAAAACCATGCGCTTGAAGGAGTGAAGGACGTCAAACTCTATACCCCGTTCGTCAATGTCTCCAAGGCCGACATCGCCCTTGAAGCCGGACGCCTTGGGGTTCCAGTTGATCTGACATGGTCCTGCTACAAGGGCGAAGACACCCATTGCGGACGGTGTGGCACCTGTGTTGAACGGCGCGAGGCGCTTGAGCTGGCCCGGGTCAAGGACCCGACGGTTTATCTTGATCGCGATTACTGGAAACAGGCCCGTGCAGACCACCGCGTGCGCCAGCTTGCCAATCGCGAAATCGAAGCCGCCAGCGCCACCAGCGCGGCCGAGTAACCCTGATAACTTCCTTGCTACATGGATGCCCGCCTGCGCGGGCATGACGTTTGGCTGCTGTTTTGCCAAACGAATTCCGTCATTCCCGCGAAGGCGGGAACCTCGGGCCAAGCGCACCCATCAGCAAGACAAGACGACACCGAAAGAAAACCGATGTTCACCATCACCAAACAATTCGCCTTTTCCGCAAGCCACCAGCTGAGCGGCCTTGAGGAAGATCACCCGTGCGCGCGTCTGCATGGCCACAACTATATCGTCGAGGTGGAGCTTAAGGGTGCCAGCCTTGATGAACGTGGCTTTGTCCGCGACTACCGCGAACTTGGCCCGCTCAAACGTCTGATCGATGATGAATTTGATCACCGGCACCTCAATGACGTGTTGGGCCATGATCACCCGACCGCCGAACAACTCGCGCTGTTTTTCTATGACTGGGCGCATGATCGCTGGCCCGAAGTCTCGGCCGTACGTGTTTCCGAAACCCCGAAAACCTGGGCGGAATATCGTCCATGACGGTTCACGACCCCAACCTTGCGGAGCTTTCCGAGGCACGCGGCAAAATCCGCATCTCGGAAATCTTTGGCCCGACGGTTCAGGGCGAAGGGGCGCTGATCGGCATGCCGACCGTGTTTGTCCGCACCGGCGGCTGTGATTTCCGCTGTTCGTGGTGCGACACACTTTATGCCGTCGATCCGGCCTTTCGTGCCGACTGGACACCGATGTCTGCGACCGAAATCCTGGACGAAGTCAAAAGACTGTCGGGCGGCAAGCCGATCCTGATCACTCTTTCGGGCGGCAATCCTGCGATCCAGCCGTTGGGGGACCTGATCACCATGGGCAAGGCAGAAGGGTTTACCTTCGCGATTGAAACCCAAGGCAGCATCGCCAAGAACTGGTTTGCCGATCTCGATTTCCTGACAATCAGCCCCAAGCCGCCAAGTTCCTCGACAAGTTTCGATGCAAACGCGCTTGCGGCCTGTATTGATGCCGCGCAGGCCAATGGCATGCTGGATGGTCCGGCGATTACGCTGAAATTCCCGGTCCGTGACGAAACCGACCTGCTGTTTGCCGATTATGTGAGGAACCTTCACATTGGCATTCCGGTCTGCTTGCAGCCGGTGAATACCACCCCGGCCGAACCGCACCCGGATGGCGCAGAAGGTGTTGATATTGATGGCCTGACGGAACGTTATCGCTGGCTGGTTGATGAAGTCGCCAAGCGCAAATGGTTTGATGTCCGCGTTTTGCCGCAATGGCATGTACATGTCTGGGGCAATCTGCGCGGGGTTTGAACTGGATCGACAATCCTGAAAAGCGCCGAAAAGTTGCACTTTTAAATTTATAGTACCATATAAAATATATGCGACTGGCACCGATATCCATGGTGTCGGGGCAACAGGCGCTTTGTGATACAGCCATTCAAGGGCTCTCTTGGGGATTGAGCACACCCATTGGGAAAAGCGCCAAGTTAACCTGCCGGAAGAAGGCGGGCGGAATGTTTCTGCCCGACCCCGCGCCCGATAGGTGCAAATTCACAACAAAAACCAGATCAGCACCATCGGCGGTCATCTTCCGGATGCTCGAAGGAGCCGTGATTATGAGCATAACCCGCACAACCCATCGTACGGTGACGTTCTTTCATCCGTTCCACCTGCCCGGTCATCCCGGGCTGCTTTCGCCTGGCGAGTATGAAGTCGACACCAATGAAAAGCTTGATCCCGATGCCGCCATGCGCAGCTACATCAAGCTTGAATGCCACGTCCATCTCTGGGCAGAGGAGGATCAGGTTGACGGCAATGACGTCCTGACGGTCGCCCCACAGACGCTTGAAGCCGCACTTGCGCTTGATTCCGATCCCCTGCGCGAAGATGAACGCAACCGCATGATCAAATCCTTTGGCGGCAGGCCAACCGATAATGCTGCCGCCTGACAGGACACCATGTCCGTCTTATGGCAACGAGATCAGGGTGATCCCCCATCCCTGATCTTGCAAAATCTTGATGCCTTCAAACACCGGGGCGGCAATCAAAAACCAGCAGGCATCGCGCAGGGTCACAAGGAAAAGTGCAGGCCTAACTTTAATGGTTTCCGCATCGCGCCATTTCATCAGGTTGGGACCAAATCGCGGGACAGTTTGGCGATAATCCTCAAAAGACGCCCCGAACCGCTCGACCAGCATCGCCTCTTCATGGGCCACCACGCTTCGAAACACCAACCAGCACGCCAAGGCAAACAATCCCGCCATCATCAGGCTGCCCATCTGTGCCCCGGCGCCAAAGGCGCCGATGAAGCTAAAGACATAAAGCGGGTTGCGGCTGATCGAATATGGGCCAAGTGTCACGAGCGACGTCTTTTTACGCCCGCCAATATAAAGCGCACACCAGCCCCGCCCAAAGATACAGATCAGGATCGCCGTGAGCCCGATCGCCTCGATCCCCTCATGCCAGGCGGTACTGCGATCAAATCCCGCCCGCGCGCAACAAACCAGTGCGAAAAGCACAACAATCCCGATGCGAAGTGTTCGTTTGCGCCGGCGCTGGATGGTTTGCAAAGGATCAACCGACGGAATGTCGGTCGCAATACCTTCGGTCGCGTGGGTCGATAAAGTCTGATCGTGATGCATGGAAGCCCCCTTGGGTTAAGAGGACCTCATGATCCGCGATCACCCGGCCTTTGGCGTCCAATGCTGTTGATCCGGACCTTCTGTTGCGGGCTCGGACAGGTTGGCCGGTTTAAGGGCGGCTTGCCTTGCAGCTTCGCGCACCGCACTTGGGGTTTCACCCGTGATTTTCTTGAACGCCAGATTAAACGTCGATTTGGAGTTGAACCCAACACTCAACGCAATGTCCAAGATCGTCCGATCAGGCTCCAACACCAGAACAGATCGCGCTTCGGCCACGCGGGCAGCATTGACGAAATCAAAGAAGCTTTTGCCGACATGGTGGTTGAGTACATAGGAAAGCTGATTAGGCGTAATCCCGACCGCACGGGCAAGCTTTGGCAAGGACACCAGCGGATCAAGCAGGATATCCCCGCGCGTCTGAATATCATCAAGTCGCGCCAATGCACGGGTTACACCATCGGGGTCAAGCAACGGGCGCGGCGCCGTCGCATCGGTTGGCGCAACTGCCAGATCCGCTAGCGGCACGGCGCGCGTTTCCGGTGGCTGCACCGGGCTGTCTGGTGCCTTGGCGGCAACAAGCCCAGCTTCATCATCGACAATCCCGTCATCGGTATCATCGGCGGGCCAGTCAGCCATAACGAACAAGGCCGGTTGCGTCGCGATTTCATAGCTCATGGCAAACAGAACCAGCGCAAAGGCGATTTCGGTGCCAAACATTTCGGGATCATCGGGCAGATAAAGACCGACAATCTTGCCGACCGCGACCGTGATAAAGACAAAGGTCAAACCACCCAGAACCACGCCGATCCAGCGTTGCATCGCCTTGCGATCCGCGCCCAGCTGTTCTTCGGTCTTGTTCAGATAGCGGCATGAAATACGCCACAGCAACACAAGATAAATCGTGATCTGGATAAAGATAGCGCCCCAGCAAAAGCCTTCGGCCAACTCCCCGGTGGTATATTTCCCGGCCCATAGAACCTGCCCGCCACCGCCATGCGTCACGACCCAGGCGATCAGGTTAAACACCACCAGTAACAAGACAAAATGCCCCCACGGACGGCGGGATGGATTGCCGGAAATTTCACGGAAATACAGGTAAATCGCAGGCGCGATGGCAAAATTGACCGGCCCGAAAAACAGATTGAGAAAACCGCCCATGTCTTCTGGTACCAGCGGTTCGACAACATCTTCAATCAGGTTCAATGCAACCGCCGCAATAAACACCATCATCCAGCGGTTCGCCCCAAAGGCGCGCGCGCCCTCTGATCGCAGGATCAGACACAGGAACACCGCCTGCACCAATCCCACGGCAGCGACCATCGCACTTACATAATCCGTCCAACCGGTCATTCCGGCATGCTCCTGATATCATCAATCACTTTTGGCGGCCTCACCTTGCCCCGATCAAGCCGACTATATCGTTTCAATAGACACAATCGGACACTATCGGCGTCCGATTATGCACAGGCGGACGCAGCAACCCGCCATTTTTGCCAATCTGATCAGCAGATGAACCGGACCAGCATCATTGATTTCCGATCATGATGTAACACGATCCATGTCCGGATCGTCCAGATTGAAGGGCTGTCATAAAAAGTTCCATCATATTCGATTGACTATATCGAATTGATATATGATAGTCCGATATATATCGAATTGATACAGTTGCTTTGATAACTTCCCCCATCAAGGCGCGGTCAATTCGGGGGAAGCAACAAGGATAGACGACACAATGGACGTACGAACTTTATGTCTGGGTGCCCTGATGGGCGGCGAGGCAACTGGATATGAAATCCGCAAAATGTTTGAGGATGGCACGTTCAGCCATTTTCAAATCGCGTCCCTTGGCTCGATCTATCCGGCGCTGACCAAGCTGACCCAGGATGGTCTGGTGACCTTTGTCGAACATGAACAGGAAAACCGGCCGGACAAGAAGATTTATCAGCTGACGCAAGAAGGCCGTCGCACATTCCTGCGTACCCTTTTGCAAACCCGTCCGGCCGAAGATCGATACCGTTCTGATATCCTGTTCATGCTGACCTTTGCCGAGGAAATGCCGATCGAGCTGACCGAGGCCCTAATTGATGAATTTGCCGCCCGTCATGAAATGATGAGCATGCAGATCGATCCGGAAAACCCCGACAAGCCGGCCCCGCAGACATCCCATGGCCGCGACGAAGACGGCACACCAAAACCAGGCTGTTGCTTTGTCGCCGGGCTGGGTCAGGCCATGTGCGAAGCGACCTTGAAGTTTATTCGCGAAAACAAGCAAGGCCTGCTTGATGAATTAAGAAATCGCAAGGCCAACAAGTCGTAAGCGACTTTACCCTAGGCAGCACACAAGATTGCCCAGCCAGAAATACCAAGTGCCAGACGTGCCCAACCAAGAGCCACTGACGCATTCCGGCAACGGAAGATTTGAGGGAACAGAACAATGAATGCTTCACGCCTGATCGCCATTCTACTGGTCGTTGGGACCGTTATATGGATCGGCAGCGCCTATTTGACCGGCGATGATGCGCCTGTGCAAAGCGAACAAAGCGCACCCGCAAACCCGGCAAGCGAAAATGCGGCAACCAAACCACATGCCAGCGTGCGCACGATCACCAGCCGTGCAGTCGATCATGTGGATCACCTCCGCATTACCGGGCGGACCGAAGCGGTCATTTCTGTTGATATCCGTGCCGAAACCGAAGCGCGCGTAATTGAAATCGGCGCGATCAAGGGTCAGGCAGTCCAAAAGGGCGATCTGATTGCCCGCCTTGAAGTCGGGGACCGTCAGGCCCGCGTTGCTAAGGCGCGTGCCCTTGTCGCCCAGCGTGAACTCGAACATTCGGCAGCTGAAAGCCTGGCTGAGAAAAACTACCGCTCCAAAACCGGCGTTGCCGAGGCGCTTGCCCTTCTCGAAGAAGCCCGGGCCGACCTGACCATTGCCCGCACGGAACTCGGCAATACCGAAATCCGCGCGCCGTTTGATGGCATTGTCGAAGAACGCCCGGCCGAGGTCGGTGACCTTCTGTCCATCGGTGATCCGGTCGCGACCCTTATTCAGGGTGACCCGATGCTGGTGGTGGCCCAGGTGCCGGAACATTCAATCCGTGCGATTGATCTTGGCCAGCTTGCCAATGTCACCCTGTTTGATGGCAGCACCCATGACGGCATCGTGCGCTATACCGCGCGCGTTTCAGATAACGACACCCGCACCTTCCGGGTTGAGGTGGAGATCGATAATGCCGATCTGCGCATTCCCGATGGCATGACGGCCGAACTTGAAATTCCGGTCGGCACCAAGCGTGCTCATCTGGTGACGTCTTCTGTCCTGACATTGAATGACGCGGGCGAGCTTGGTGTTCGTTCGATCGTTGATGACAACAAGGTCGATTTCCTGCCGGTTGAACTTCAAGGCGGCACGCGTGAGCGCATCTGGATCGGCGGTCTGCCCGAAGAGTTCGAACTGATCGTGGTTGGCCATGACTGGGTCAAGGAAGGTGCGACAGTCGATGTTGTCCATCTTGAAACCGACAAGGACGGCCTGCCGATCATGCAGGATAGCGAAGCCCCCGGCGCTGTTCCCGGGGCTGAAGATACTGCCACCACCCTGTCGGAAAATGCCGCGCAGTAAGCGCGTATCATGAGGAGATGAAAAATGTCCCTGATTGATCACGCGCTTAATCGTTCGCGCACCGTCATTCTGGTTCTGGTCCTGCTACTTGTTACAGGTTGGGTTGGCTATAACACCATCCCCAAGGAAGCCGACCCGGATGTACAGATCCCGGTTCTGTACGTCACCATGCATCATGACGGGGTCTCGCCCGAAGATGCCGAACGCCTTCTTTTGCGCCCGATGGAACAGGAACTGCGTTCCATCGAAGGCGTGAAGGAAATGCGATCGCAAGCCTATCAGGACGGCGCATCGGTCACGCTTGAATTCTATTCGGATGTCGAGATTGACGAGGCACTGGCAGATGTTCGCGAACGGGTCGATATTGCCAAATCCGAACTGCCCGATGAAACCGACGACCCCGAAGTTCACGAGGTCAACCTGTCGCTGTTCCCGGTTCTGGTCGTGACCCTTTCGGGGGACGTGCCCGAACGTGCATTGCTGCGCATGGCGCGTGACCTGAAGGACGCGATTGAAGGCCTGCCTGCCGTGCTTGAAGCCAATCTCGCGGGCGAGCGTGAAGAACTGGTCGAATTCATTATCGACCCGATGAAGATAGAGGCCTATCGCCTTAATGGTGTCGACATCGTCACCCTGGTGCGCAACTCCAACGCGCTGGTCGCGGCTGGCGCGGTTGATACCGGCAGTGGCCGCTTTAACATCAAGGTTCCCGGCCTTTTTGAAAGCGTGAATGATATCCTTGATATGCCGCTTCTGGTCGATGGCGATTCCGTTATCCGCTTCCGCGATATCGGTGATGTCCGCCGGACCTTCAAGGATGCCGAAAGCTTTGCGCGCCTTAATGGTGAACCGGCAATTGCGATCGAGGTTTCCAAACGTGTTGGCGAAAACATCATCGAAGTTATCGATGCCATCAAGGCTACCACGGCCGAGGCCCAGCAAGCCTTCCCGCCCAACCTGACGATCAGCTATTCGCAGGACAAGTCATCTGACATCCGCACCATGCTGACCGATCTGCAAAACAGCGTGATCCTTGCGATCCTGCTGGTGATGGTGGTCGTCATCTGGTCGCTTGGCTGGCGGTCTGGCCTTTTGGTCGGCCTTGCCATTCCGGGTTCGTTCCTGACCGCGATCCTTGTGCTGTGGGCGCTGGGGATGACGGTGAATATCGTTGTTCTGTTCAGCCTTATTCTCGCAGTCGGGATGCTGGTTGATGGTGCGATTGTTGTCACCGAATATGCCGACCGCAAAATGATCGAAGGCCTGCATCGGAAGCAAGCCTACCCGCTTGCGGCCAAACGCATGGCGCTTCCGATCATTGCATCGACTGCTACCACGCTTGCCGCCTTCTTGCCGCTGGCCTTCTGGCCGGATGTGGTTGGCGAATTCATGAAGTTCCTGCCGATCACGGTGCTGTTCACCCTGACCGCATCGCTTGCCATGGCCCTGATCTTTGTGCCCACCGTGGGCGCATGGTTTGGTAAACCGGGCAGCCCGAACAATGAAAGCCTCGAAGCCATTGCAGCCGATCACGGCGATGACATCGAAAAGGTCAAAGGCGGCACCGGCGTTTATGTCCGGATGCTTAAAGCCTGTCTGCGGTTCTATTGGCTGATTGTGCCTGCGGCCTTTGTGGTTCTGATTTCTGTCTGGGCGGCATTTGGCCAACTTGGCAAGGGTGTCGAGTTCTTCCCGTCCGTCGAACCCGAAGTCGCCATTGTTCAGGTCCGTGCACGCGGTAACATGTCCTATTACCAGCAGGACACCCTGCTGCGCGAAGTTGAAAACCGCATTCTGGCCCTTGATACCCATCATGAAGGCGAGAACTGGTTTGATACCGTCTATGCCCGTTCCGGTTCCGGTGCAGGCGGCAACGAAGCCGCCGAAGACGTGATTGGTGTCGTTCAGCTTGAATATGCCGATTGGCAAACCCGCCCCAAGGCGAGTGAAATCGAAAAGCGCATTCTGGCCGATACCGCCGATCTGGCTGGTATCCAGATCGAGGTCCGTGCACAGGAAGCAGGCCCGCCGCAAGGCAAGGACATCCAGATCCAGCTGCGGTCCTTCTATCCGGAATTGCTTGATCAGACTGCGACCATGCTGATGACGGGCCTTCAGGGCATGGGCGGCCTTTACAACTTCGAAGACGGCAAATCGCCACCCGGTATTGACTGGGAATATAGCGTTGACCGGGCGCAGGCACTGAAATTCGGGGCCGATATCACCCAGATTGGCAATGTCGTCAAACTGGTGACCAACGGCATCAATTTCTCGACCTATCGCCCGGATGATTCGACCGAGGAGATCGATATTGTCGGACGTTACCCGGCAAAATATCGCTCGCTTGAGGAATTGCAAAACCTCAAAATCGTGACGGACAAGGGTTTGGTGCCGATGGCCAACTTTATCAAACGCACGCCCATGCCCAAGACCGGCACACTCCATCGCGTTGATAGCCGCCGCACCCTGACCGTCAAGGCCGACGTGCAGGAAGGTGTTCTGGTTGATACCAAGCTTGGTGAGGTCAAAGACTGGATGAGCACCCTTGAGATCGACCCGCGCATTTCGGTCGAATTCAAGGGTCAGGATGAAGAACAGAAAAAGTCGGCCGACTTCCTGAAAAACGCCTTCTCGGTGGCGCTGTTCATCATGTTCATCATTCTGGTCACCCAGTTCAACAGCATCTCAAGCTCGCTTCTGATCATGATCGCAATCATCATGTCGACGGCGGGCGTGTTCCTTGGATTGATGCTGACCGGGCAGGCCTTTTCAATTGTCATGAACGGGATCGGTATTGTCGCACTGGCCGGGATTGTCGTGAACAACAACATCGTTCTGATCGATACGTTCGACCGGCTCAAACACACCGCCAGCAGCATCGAAGCGGCCATCCTGCAAACCGGTGCACAGCGTCTGCGTCCGGTGATGCTGACCACGGTGACGACCATTCTGGGTCTGGTGCCGATGGTGCTGCAGATCAATATCGACTTTGCTGCGCGCGATGTGTCGGTTGGCGCACCTTCCACGCAATGGTGGGTGCAACTTTCGACCTCGATCGCGTTTGGTCTGGCCTTTGCCACCGCCCTAACGCTGGTCTTCACGCCCTGTGCGCTGATGGCGCATCACAAGCTGGGCGGGCTGATGCGAAAGATCCGGCCGCACCTTGCAAAGCCGTTCAGCTCAGGCCTGCCAAAAGGCCCGACGGATCAGACCAGCTAACCCTATAGCCGCGCGCTTTTTCCCCCGACCCCGCCGCGCGGTTACACCGGCCCCCTTCCCCGGGGGCCGGTGACTTTTTATCCCCGGCACAACACAGGATGAGCAAGCTGCGCTTGATACATCATTACTTCATAACTATATGATTTTATATTCATGGATGATCAGATCAGCATAGCGAATACACACTTTCCTAAGGATTTTAGAAGTATTTTAGCGTCATTCTTCACAACTGATTTCCGCCGGAATCAAAGGAACTGCATGGTATCGGCTCTCTGGCATAACGCGCGACCAAAGGTCTTTGGCATTGCCTGTGCGCTTGGCGCATTGATCTCTGATGGCGCGATGGCACAGAATAGCCCGGAAGATCAATCCTTTACCTGGGCGGTTCCCGCCTTTGCCCCGGCCTTTATCCATGAGCAAGGCCAGTTGACCGGCTATGCTGCCGATACCCAGAACTGGTTTGCCGCCCAGCTACCGCAATATCGTCACGACGTTCTTCATGTGCCGCTTGCCCGCCTTCTGGCCGAAATGAAAAACGGCGAAGGGGCTTTGCGCTGCTCGACAACGCTGATCCCGACCCCGGAGCGGCGCGAATATATCACCTTTGCCAAAACCATCCTGCTGCATCTGCCGATCTCGATTGTCATTCGGGCAGAGGATGAAGACCGCTTTACGCCTTATCTGAACAAGGAAGGCCATATTGAGCTGGACCGCCTTCTCGCAGACGAAAGCCTCTCAACGGCAGTGCGCATCGGTCGGGCCTATGGATCGCGCGTCGACGGTCATCTGAACCGGTTCCGCGACACCCATCAGGTCATGCAGGTTGCCGAAGACACCAAGTTCGTTCGGATGCTGGACCTCAAACGCATCGACTGGACGCTTTATTTCCCATCCGAAGCCGAATATTACCGCCGCACCCAAACGCCCGAGCTTGAAATCAAGGCCCTGCCGATTGCCGGCAACACCACCTTGCTTGAAGCCACAATTGGCTGCGCGAAAACGCCCGCCGGTCAAAAGGCAATTGCCGAAATCAACACCATCGTCGATGACAACCCGACCATGCCCTGGACGGAGTTTTATGCTAACTGGCTGGGCCCCAATGACCGTGAATGGTTCAATGCCGCGCGTGACCAATACATCCACGCCGAACATTTCGAAACCCGGCTGGAATACAGTCCTTCCACCGCGCAATAGTCAGAAACAGCAGCTGGTTTTCCCAAGCCAATCCAGTTTGAAATTACCCGCTGCGCACATTCCTCATAGTCCCCAATGCCTTAATCCGATTTCCCCAAATGCTGGGGGCTGCCATGCAGGCAAGACAGGTTGCCGAACATCAGTCCATCGGGTATCACCCCCGCGACCCAAATCCGGTGTTGTTTCAAAAGAACCGATTTGCCGCCTGATTTACCCAAAAACTCAAAGCCCGTTGCGCCAAACCTGAATGCCTGCATCTCGTTCAATACCAAAACTTTCTGTCAAAAATGCCATTGCTGCCGCGGTCACATTTGCGACCTCAATCATGCCATCGGTAATTTCTGCATCTGAAAAGACAGTCGCGCCGGGGCCTGCATCAAGTGCTACCACGCCCACACCAAAGCAAGACATCCTCTGGTTGCTCGACACGGTTCCGCCTGCGATCGAAATCAAAGATGGGAAGTTGTCCGGCTTTGGAATGACCAGCATCGAACATCTGATCAACCGCCTGCCGAACTACAGCATCCGTCTTGAAGTCAAACCGCGCGGTCGCGCATTCGCATCCATGCGAAGGGCTGGTGTCACGCAAAACCAAACTATTTGCATACCGGGCCTTTTGGAAACTGACCACCGCACGCAGGAGTTTGTGTTTAGCGACACAATTCTTTCCATGCTGCCAATTTCGGTGATTGTATCGGCCAAACGCGCCTCTGATTTCTCCCCCTTTATTGATGATGCCGGTGAAGTGTCCCTGACAGAACTTCTCAAGGAACAGGCATTTTCACCTGCCATCGAAGCAGGTCGGTCCTATGGCCGTCAAATTGATAAGGCGATCCGGACAAACGGCTTCGGGGCGCATATTCAAAAAACCCGCCAACATGCGGATTTCGCAAAGATGCTCGAACTTGGCAGGATCGACTGGTTTCTCGCATATCCCATCGAAGCGGGTTATCTATTTGGTAATAACGTGCACGATCACGATTTCACGTCGCTTCCAATTGCCGAGGTGCCCGACATTCTTCACGCCAAAGTTGCTTGTAGCGACACTAAAGCAGGTCGTGACATTATCGGAAAAATCAACACGATCGTGGCTGACATCTCACCGATTGAACTTGCTGAAAGCTATATGACGCATCTGACAACAACCGATGCTGAATACTTCCGCACCTTGATCGGCGAAACGCAATAAAAAAGCCGGCATATATGCCGGCTTTTCTTTTGATCTTTTGATCTGATGATCAGTTCTGATGGACGCGGTTCAATCCCTCTTCGGGATCGTCATCGGGTTCACCATCATCGTCTTCTTCATCTTCCTTGTCCTGACGCTGCTGGTTCTCAACCCCCATACGACGATAAGAACGATAGGACAGTGGGAAGGTGATAAAATAGATCGCGGCAATGGCCGAAAGGGTCAGCCACGGCGAGGACACCAGAAACGCCACCGATGCACCAAACGCCAACATCAACGGCAGCACCCATGCGCGCGGCACCTTGACCTTCTTGAAGCTGAATGTCGGCAGACGCGACACCATCAGGCCCGCAATGATCACACCATA
>TARA_B100000674_G_scaffold392119_1_pt1 | contig 15431 bp, 13 predicted proteins | sample TARA_B100000674 | Tara Oceans TARA_B100000674 (sample SAMEA2622759) | marine metagenome | biome: marine biome (ENVO:00000447); feature: surface water layer (ENVO:00002042); material: "saline water (ENVO:00002010), including plankton (ENVO:xxxxxxxx)" | depth 5 m
GGTCCGGAAGTTTTTGCGAAGGTTCTTGATTTCAAGCGCTGATATGTCGCTTAACTGACGTGCGTCCGGAAATTTTCCGGTTGGAATGGCATCAAGCAAGCGTTTTGTGTATTCGTGCTGCGGATTATCAAGAACTTCCGCCGCATCGCCGCGTTCAACGAGCTTGCCTTCACGCATGACGATGACCTGATCAGCAATCTCGGCCACCACGCCAAAGTCATGGGTGATGAACATCACCGCCATGCCGCGACGTTTGCGCAGATCAAGAATGAGCTTCAGGATCTGGGCCTGTGTCGTGACGTCAAGGGCGGTTGTCGGTTCATCGGCGATCAGGAGTTTCGGTTCCAGCGCCAGGGCCATGGCGATCATCGCGCGTTGGCGTTGACCACCAGAAAGCTGGAACGGATAGGCGCGAATGATCTTTTCCGGATCAGGAAGCCCGACCTCGCGGACGAGATCGAGTGCGCGTTTGCGGCGTTCGGACTGGGTATAGAGACCGTGGGCGGCAAAGACCTCGGAGATCTGATCGCCAATGCGCATCAGCGGGTTCAGGGCCGTCATCGGCTCCTGAAAGATCATGGCGATCTGTGCACCACGAAGGGCCTGTTTGTCGGCTTCGGGCAGGCGCAGGACATCGCGGGCTTCAAACATGGCGCGGCCGGATTTGACGTCAACACCCTGGGGCAAAAGCCCCATCAGGGCATTGGCCGTCATCGACTTGCCAGAGCCCGACTCGCCCACAACACACAGGATTTCACCCTTATTGATGGTCAGGCTGACATTTTCGACCGCAAAGGGACGGTCGGCCCCTTCGGGCAGACCAATGGTCAGCCGTTCAACTGTCAGAGTCTCACTCATGCTTTGCCCTTTCGCGACAGATGCGGATTGAAGGCATCATTGAGCCCCTCACCAATCAGGTTGAGTGCAAGAACAGTGATGACGATGGCAATGCCCGGGAAGAAGCTGAGCCACCAGCTGGTCCGAATGACCGTCCGGGCAGCCCCGATCATGTAACCCCACGACATGGCGTTGGGATCACCAAGCCCGAGGAACGAAAGCGAGCTTTCAAGCAGGATCGCGGTTGCCACCATGAGGGATGCCATGACGATGATCGGGGATACCGTATTTGGCAGAACCTGCTGGATCAGGATGCGCGGTTTGGACAGACCAGCCAGACGCGCGGCATCAACAAATTCACGGGTGCGCACCGACATGACTTCGGCACGCACAAGACGCGCGACCGGAGGCCAACTGACAATCGCGATTGCCAGCGTGATCGAGAACAGGGTCGGCTCAAAGATCGCGACCAGCACAATCGCCAACGCGAAGTTCGGGATGGTCTGGAAGAACTCGGTGAAGCGCATCGCACCTTCATCGGCGTATCCGCCGTAGAAGCCAGCCAGCGCACCGAGCGGCACACCAATCAAAAGGGCCACCAGCGTCGAGACCAGCCCGACCAGAAGAGAAACCTGCGCCCCGTAGGCCAGTTGGGCTGCGACATTACGGCCGAGCGTGTCGGTGCCAAGCGGCAAACCATCGACGGCAAAGGGGGCAAGGAACGGGCGCTGGACCATTTGCCAAGGCCCATCGGGGAAGAGCAAGGGGGCGATCAGGGCGATGACGATCACGGCAACCAGCATGACCACGCCGATCATGGCGCCCATATTGCTTCTGAAACGTTTCCACATGTCAGCTACGGGCTCCGATACGGGGATCGACAATGCGATAGACAATGTCGGTCACAATGTTGAACAGGATCACCATGGCGGCAGAGACAAGGAACACGCCCAAAATCGTGTTGTAGTCACGTGCAGCCAAGCTTTCGAACATCAGACGCCCAATACCCGGCCAGGCAAAAACGGTTTCGGTCAAAACAGCCCCGCCGACCAGCTGACCGGCCTGCAGGCCCGCCAGTGTCACCACAGGGAGGATGGCATTGCGCAGGATGTGGCGGCGGCGAATGACCGCGTCCGACAGGCCCTTGGCCTTGGCGGTTTTGACGAAATCAAGCTGCGAAACTTCGAGCATGGAAGCACGCGCCATACGCATGTAAACGGCTGTGAAGAACAGACCCAAAGTCATGGCCGGCAAAATCAGGTGACGCCCAATATCAAGAACGCGTTCCAGACCGGTGTAATTGGCGCCCACGGTTTCATAGCCAAAGCCCGGCAACCATCCAAACCATACGGAGAACACCAGAACGGCCATAAGTGCCAACCAGTAAAGCGGTGTTGCATAGAATAAAAGCGCCATCGTCGTCAGGGCGGTGTCAGATGGCTTACCCACGCGGGCGGCGGCGGCCACCCCGAAGGCAATACCCAAGGCAAGCGAGACGACAAAGGCGGTCAGCGTCAGCAACAAGGTGGCGGGCAGTCGATCGGCAATCAGGTCAACGACAGGCGCGCCCTGACGGAAGGAATAGCCAAGATCAAGTTGCACGATGCCTGCGACGTATTTGCCAAGCTGGACATACATCGGCTGATCGAGCCCGAAGCGTTCGCGCAGCTGTTCGATCATTTGTTCGTCAGCGGCACCAGCTTCACCCGCAAGCACAACAGCCGGATCACCGGGTGCGGCATGGATGAGGAAAAAGTTCAGAATCGCAATGGCCAGCAAGGTCAGAATAGCCTTGGAGAGCCGCGATACGATCACAGCGAAAATGGTCATATGGCCCCGTGGAATCCCATATTTGAAAGCCCCGCGATCTGCGGGGTATCAGAAAAAGGGGCGGGCCGAAGATTGGCCCGCCCGCAGACTCATTTTTCAATCCAGGCGTTACGCGGACCGTCATTGATACCGATGGCCGTCGTCACCAGATCGTTGACGTTGCAACGGTAGATGGTCGGGAAGGTCAGCTCCTGCATCCAGGCAACGGGCACGTCATCGACGATTTCCTTCTGGATTTCGAGGTAGGCTGCTTCGCGCTCTTCCGGGGTTACCATGGTTGCGGCCGCGGCCCATTTTTCATCGAGGGACGGGTTTTCGTAACCCTCGACATTGTTCCACGGGCTGCCTTTCTTGATGCGGTCGGCAGTATAGTTGCGCGATACACCAAGGGCCGGATCACCGTACTGATAGAGATAGGTGAAGGCCATGTCATAGTCCCACTGGGACGTTTTTTCGTTCCAGCCTGCGACGTCGGCACTGTCGATTTCGACATTGATGCCCACTTCGCTGAGGTTCTGACGCACGGCTTCGGCCCAGCGCTGCCAGGTTTCACCGTATGGCAGCGGCAGGATGCTTACCGGTTCGCCGTCATAGCCCATCTCGGCCAGGAGTTCCTTGGCCTTGTCCGGGTTGTGATCATAGATGGTCACATCATCGGAATAAAAGTTGGTGCTTGATGCGATCGGGCCGGTCGCGACCTTGCCATAACCGTTCCAGACCACGTCCTTCATGAATTCACGATCCATGGCGTACATGACAGCCTGACGGAACTTCTCGTTTGCGGTCGGACCTTCGCGGTTATTGAGCCACATCCATGACAGCGGCGCGAGGAATTCCCAGCCCTTTTCGGTGACGCAAACGCCATCCATTTCGGCCAGACGCGGGATATCCCAGTTTTCAACCGAACCACCCGGCAGAACGTCAACTTCGCCGGTTTCAAACGCCACGGCACGGGCCGCCGCATCCGGAATCACGCGATAGAAGACTTCATCGAGATACGGCAGGCCATCAACATAGTAGTCCTCGTTCTTAACAAGGTGGATGTGGCTGCCCTTGACCCATTCGTCAAACTTGAACGGACCGGTGCCAATCGGGGTGGCGTTGGCCGGGTTGTTGGCGAAATCGGTACCTTCATAGATGTGCTTGGGCACGATCGGCATGGTACCGTTTTCAAAGGCGTTGATGAACGGACCAAACGGTTCTTTCAGCTTGAAGACAACCGTCATCGGATCCGGTGCGGTGATGCTTTCAACATAGGCCAGCGACGCACGCAGACGGGCATGGGTTTCACGCAGGAAAACATCGGCCGAGAAGACCACGTCGTCGGCCGTGAACGGCTCGCCGTCATGCCATTTGACACCTTCGGTCAGCTGGAAGGTGTAGGTCAGACCGTCTTCGGAGATGTCCCAGCTTTTGGCCAGACTCGGCATCGGGTTCAGATCGCTGTCATAGCGCAGAAGGCTTTCATAGATGTCACCAGCAACCAGCTGGGTCGGACCATTCTGAATGAGGCCGAGCATCAGTCCCGGCGGTTCGGGCTGAACAACGATGTCAAGACGACCGCCAGCTTCCTGGGCGGCCAAAGGCGACGCCAGGCTGGCAGCGATTAGGAACGTAGTCGCTTTCAGTTTTAGGTATTTCATAGCAATCCCTGATTGTTTTCTGGATTTCAGATTTTTGTTGTTTTTGTTTTTACGTAGTCGGCCTTGGTCCAAAGCCAGCAAGTGCGGCTTCGGGCGCTGGATTACCCGAGGTAACCCGGTGCGCTGACCTCGAGCCTGCGGAGTTGGGCTGCCCATTCCGGGTCTGATTTGCCCTTGTTTTCAAAGGAGTCGTACATCGATTGGTACTGGCCAGCGGTGTGTTCTGCGACATCGTGCGACAGCACAACCGGCGTCAGTCCCATGCCAAGGGCCGCCACCTGCGCCTTGCAGGACCGTTCAAGATTAAGGGCCAGTTTGACGGCCTCGGCCACCGAACGGCCCAGCAACAACGTGCCGTGATTGCGCAGAAGCATGACCGATTTGTCGCCGAGATCGGCAACGATGCGCGCGCGTTCTTCAAGATTAAGGGCAATGCCCTCGTAATCATGGAAAGCGATGCGGTCATAGAACTGTGCCGACCACTGATTAAGCGGTAGCAGGCCTTCCTTGTTTGAGGAAACAGCAACGCCTGCGACGGTATGGGTATGGAGCACACAGGCCGCGTCATGGCGCGCCATGTGGACCGCCGAATGAATGGTAAAGCCCGCGGCATTAACACCCGCGCCATAGGGATCGTCGATCACGGCACCGGTTTCGTCGACCGTGACCAGATTGGCCGCCGTGACTTCGTCAAAGCGAAGGCCATAGGGGTTCAGCAGGAAGCGCTGTTCGCCGCCCGGCCCGGAAGGAAGGCGTGCCGAAATATGGGTGTAGATCCCGTCATCCATGCCTTCGAGCGCAATCAGCCGATAGGCCGCCGCCAGATCGCGTCGAATTTGAGAAACCGATTGCCCACTCGCACCATCACGCATTGATGCCGCCCTTTCGTATTCGTGTTGTCTTTTTTGATTTGTTCAAGGCTGCGGGATGATCCTTGCGCAGTCAAGTAAATTGTCGACAATCTACAATTCGTTCCCTAGACTGATCTCATCATGCAAATTCGTTTGGCATTGTTTTCGCGCTTCCCACATAGAACCCAGACACATCTTTTTCAGGGTCGTACATGACAGAAACACAGCCATCTTCCGGCTTCCAACAGCTTGATCGTGAAGGACTCGTACAGCGCGTCGCCAAACTGCTGAGCAAAGCGATCATCAGTGGACAGCTTGCCCCCGGGGCACGGTTATCCGAATCGGTTGTTGCCCGCGAATTGGGCGTCAGCCGCGCGCCGGTTCGCGAAGCGGCACGGTTGCTTGAAAGCTCAGGCCTTGTGACATCGGAACCCAACCGGGGCTTTTTCGTCCGTCAGGTTTCGGCCAAGGCGCTTGATGATCTTTATGAGTTGCGGCTGGCGATTGAGACCGCCGTGATTGTGCGGCTGGTGCAAAACTGGACGGAAGAAACCGACAAGATGCTTTCCGCGCAGGTGCGCGAGCTGCATCGGGTTGCGATTGAAGACACCGATATCTTCACCCAGGTCGAAGCCGACATGCAGTTTCACCGGCTGATGTGTACGGGCAGCGGCAACCCGAAATTCCTGACCGTGTTTGAACAGATCGCCATCGAGACCGAGTTCAGCATCATGCTGATCGGGCAGCTTTATGATGATCCGACCCGGATCGCCGAAACCCACGAACCGATCCTTGAAGCGCTTCGTGCGCAGGATACCAACCAGGCTATTGAAGCCATCCGCTACCACCTTTCCGAGGCGCAACGCATCGTCACCAAACAGTTCCGCCTCCTCGAAGAAGGTAAGACTTCGATATGAAATGCTTCTACGCCCCCGAAACCGAAACGCATGATCCGCTGTTTCGACTGACCCATGGCAAGCTTCAGCGCAATGCCGAACAGGCCGAACGTGCAAGGCTTCTTCTTGCCGGACTTGATGCGCTGTCGCTTTCCGTAACTGCACCGGCACCTGCCCCACGTGCCGCACTGGAAGCCGTTCACACCAAACGGTTTCTGGGCTTCCTTGAAACCGCCTGGACCGAGTGGCAGAAGCTGCCCGATGCCGGGCCGGAAGTCGTGCCCAATGTCTTCCCTCGCACCACCACCGCGTCCTATCCCGAAACCATCGTTGGCCGTGCCGGTTGGCATATGGGCGATACATCCGCACCAATTGGCGAGCATAGCTGGCGGGCGGCTGTGCGCGCAGCCGATTGCGCGGTTGCCGCCACCGACGCGGTTTTAAATGGCGATGCCTTTGCCTATGCGCTTTGTCGTCCGGCGGGGCATCACACCAGTGCCGAAATTGCCGCCGGTCATTGTCTTTTGAACAATTCGGCGATTGCCGCCGCACGGTTACGCACCGGGTTTGATCGGGTTGCGACACTTGATATCGATGTGCATCACGGCAACGGCACGCAGGATATTTTCTATGACCGCGATGATGTCCTGACGGTATCGATCCATGCCGACCCCACGGACTATTACCCGTTCTTTACCGGCTTTGCCGGGGAAACCGGCGCTGGTGCCGGGACCGGCTATAACCTTAATATCCCCCTGCCTCGCACCACCACTGATGCCGTCTGGCTTTCAGCCATTGATACCGCCCTTGCGCGCATTGACGCGTTCAAACCCGATGCCCTGGTCCTGAGCCTTGGTCTTGATACCCACGAAGACGATCCGTTGATGGGCATGAAAATATCCTGGGACGGATTGCGCATTGCGGGCGAGAAAATCGCAGCGGCGGGCTATCCGACCGTGATCGTGCAGGAAGGCGGTTATCTGTCGCCGGCGCTTACCACCTCACTGAGCTCTTTCCTTTCGGGCTATCTGGGGGCAAAGATACCTGTCCTTGAGCCCAACTAAGCCGCGCTATGTAAAGCCACCGATAGCGCGTTTCGCCACTACCAAGTAACATGCACCAAACAATGGCCGCCCCAGATACGGGCATCCTCATTTAAACGGGAGTTTCACATGAACCATCGGCCGAATTCGCTCCACATGTCGGACATCGCCCACTCGATGCATCCCTATACCAACATGCGCCTGCATGAGGAAAAGGGCCCGATGATCATGACCGAGGGCAATGGCGCGCGCGTCACCGACAGCGAGGGCAAGGAATATATCGAAGGGTTGGCTGGCCTGTGGTCGGTTGCCGTTGGTTTTTCCGAAACCCGTCTGGCCGATGCCGCTTATGCGCAGCTCAAGCGTCTTCCGTATTATCACAGCTTTGCGCACAAGGCGCATGAGCCGTCGATCCGCCTGGCCGAAAAGCTGGTTGAAATGACGCCCGAAGGCCTGAACCGTGTGTTCTTTACCAACTCCGGCTCGGAAGCAAACGACACCGTCGTCAAAATGGCGTGGTTCCTGAATAACGGTCTGGGTCGCACGAAGAAGAAGAAGTTCCTGTCGCGCACCAAGGCCTATCACGGGATTACCATTGCATCGGGTTCGCTGACCGGCCTTGCCGGCAACCAGAAGGACTTTGACCTGCCGGCCATTCCTGTGACGCATCTGACCTGCCCGCATTACTGGCGCTATGGCGAAGAAGGCGAAACGGAAACCGAATTCACCGCGCGCCTTTTGAAAGAACTTGAAGACACCATTCTGGCCGAAGGCCCGGACACCATCGCAGGCTTCATCGGCGAGCCGGTCATGGGTGCTGGCGGCGTGATGACCCCGCCGGAAGGTTACTGGCCGGGTGTTGCGGAGATTTGCCGCAAGTATGACATCCTGCTGGTGTCGGACGAGGTCATTAACGGCTTTGGCCGCACCGGGGAGCGTTTTGGCTGCGAGAAATATGGCTTCACGCCAGACATTCTTGTGACCTCCAAACAGCTGACCTCATCCTATATGCCGCTCGCCGCCATTGTGGTGAATGACAAGGTCTATAACGCGATTGCTGATAACACCGCCAAGCTTGGCAATTTCGGCCATGGCTTTACCGCAACCGGCCATCCGGTTTCCTGTGCGGTCGGATTGGAAAACCTCAAGATCATTCAGGAACGCGATCTGATGGGTAATGCCAAACGTCTGGAACCGATGTTCCAGGACGGCTTGCGTGCCTTCTCTGATCATCCGCTGATTGGTGAAATTCGTGGTGTTGGTTTGATTGCCGGCCTCGAGATGGCAGACAAGAAAACCAAACAGCCGTTTGGCAAACCGGGTGCGGTTGCCGCCAAGGTTGTGGCATTGGCCGCCGAAGAAGGGCTTATTGTCCGCAATGTCTATGACACGGTGGCCCTTTGCCCGCCGCTGATCGTGACCGAAGACGATGTGCGTGAAATCCACGCCCGCCTTGGTCGTGCGCTTGATCGCGCACTTGAATGGGCCAAGTCCGAAGGCATGCTCTGATCTGAAAAAGCATTGGCGCAGCGCGATCAAAAATCGTGCTGCGCCAAATGTAAAAGCCGCATTAGCGGCGAAGCTCAGCTGGCGAAAGACAGCTGCACCTTGACCGATTTGCTGCGGTCACGGGCGACATCAAATGCCTCTTTGGCGGTTTCGAGCGGATAGGTCTGGGTGATGACCGGCGCAACATCGATCTCGCCGCTATCAATCATCCGCACGGCATCGCCAAATTCCGTATGGAAGCGGAACGTGCCGGTAACGGTGATTTCCTTGGCAACCAGCGGGTTGAACGGAACCGGCATTTCACCAGCAACACCAACCTGAACAAGAATGCCTTGCGGACGCAGCGTGCTGATGGCTGTGCGCAGTGCCGCCGGTGCGGCCGAACATTCAAGGCAGACATCGAAATGCCCCTTGTCACGTTCATAGGCCGTCAGCTCATCACCCGCCGTTGCAATATTGATGGTGTGGGTCGCGCCCATTTTGCGCGCCACGCCAAGGGCGAAATCCTGCAGGTCGGTAACCACGATTTCAGACGCCCCTGCGCGTTTTGCCGCCGCGGCACACAGGCTTCCGATCGGGCCGGCCCCGGTAATCAGGACTTTCTTGCCACTGAGATCACCGGCACGCGCCACAGCATGCAGACACACCGCAAGCGGTTCTGCACAGGCCGCACGACCGATATCGGTGCTATCGGCAATCGGATAGCATTGCCCCTGACGCACATTGACCAGATCACGGAATGCGCCCTGAATATGGGGCATCGGCATGGCTGAGCCAAAGAACTTCATGTTCAGGCAATGCTGTTGCAGATCCTGCTGGCAATATTTGCAGGTGCCACAAGGGTGGCTTGGATTGATCGCGACCTTTTGTCCAACCGAAAATCCGGTGGCATCCGGTCCAAGGGCGACGATTGTTCCGGCCGCCTCGTGACCAAGAATGATCGGTTCGCGCACGCGGATCTGACCGATGCCGCCTTCGAAATAGTAATGCATGTCCGAACCACAGACACCGCCAGCCCCGACACGGATCAGGATTTCATCACCGACCGGATCGGTGGTTGCTTCGGTTTCGATCCGCAGATCGTCTTGGCCATACAGACGGCAAACACGTGTTTGCATGATTTACTCCATCAGGGACGGCAGCCAGGTTGACAGCGCCGGAACATAGGAAACAAGGAACAGGATCAGGATGTTGGTCAGAAGGAACGGCACCAGCGCGCGGATCACGCTTGTCACCGGTGCCTTGGCAATGTTGGCACAGATAAACATGCAGATCCCGACCGGCGGTGTCGTCAGACCGATCATCAGATTAAGCACCGCAAAGACCGCAAAATGAATCGGGTCGACACCGACATTGGTTGCCAATGTCAGAAGCGGGACAAACAGAATGATCAGGGCGGCAATCGTTTCCATGAACATGCCAACGATGAGCAACACCAAATTGATCAGTAAGATCACGACATATTTGTTGTCAGTGACCGAAAGAACCGCATTGGAAATCATTTCCGGAATGCGTTCGGAAACCAGAATCCAGCCAAACACGTTGGCCAGACCAACCAGCGCAAGGATCGCCGCAGCCGTCACGGCACTGTCGATGATGATTTTCGGCACCTTGCGTAGCGGCAATTCACGATACACAAAGCAACCAACGATCAGGGCATAGAGACTTGCGATCACCGCCGTTTCGGTCGGGGTGGCAATCCCGGTCAGCAAACCGCCAACAATCAGGCCGGTCATTGCCAGCGCCCAGAACGCCCCGATAAAGGACTGGCCCAGTTCGCCAAAGCCCTGCCAGGGTTGATGCGGGAAATTGCGCCGGACCGCGAGAATGTAGCAAGTGACCATCATGGCCAGGCCCATCAGGATGCCCGGAATGGCACCGGCGATGAACATTTTGCCAACCGACACACCCGAAAGCGCACCGACAATGATCATCGGCATGCTTGGCGGAATGATCGGACCGACGGTCGAGGAGGCTGCGGTGACTGCGGCTGAGAAGGCCGGGGTGTAACCGGCACGCACCATGCCCGGGATCATCATGCCGCCAATTGACGCCGCATCGGCAACTGCCGTTCCGGAAATGCCGCCAAACAGCATCGAACCGGTGACGTTGGTCAGGCCAAGGCCCCCGCGCATCCAGCCCACCAATGCGTTGGCAAAGCGCACAATACGCGGCGTAATGCCGCCGCCATTCATCAGATTGCCGGCCAGAATGAAGCCCGGAATACACAAAAGAACAAACACATCCATCCCGGCAAACAGCTTTTGCGGGATCACGACAAGCGGGATGCCTTCAAGCAGCAAATAGCACAGGGACGAGAGGCCAAGCGTTACCGCAACCGGCAGGCCGATGATCAGGCCTAAAACAAAAACACCAAGTAAAACTGCGAGGCTCATGGAAGGTCCTTCGAGGTATCTTCGGGTTTGCCGTCAGATTTACCGGTGATGATCCGGATCATGCGCAGCACGGCGAAAAGGGCAAGAACGGCCAAAAGAATGAAAGCGGTGGCATGGATGAAATCCATCCGCACACCCAATGTCGGCGAGGTTTGAAGCGATCCGATCGAAACAAACATCCAGGCCGGCGACAGCAGCATCAGCGCGAAAATTGCGGTCAGCGCTGCGGCGATGAACATCAGGATGCGTTGCACCCGCGGGGACTGCATTTCACAAACCATATCGACATTGACCATTTCACCATTGCGAAACGACAAGCCGGCCCCGAAAGCCGCCAGAAACAGCAAGGAATGCCGTGTCAGTTCTTCGGTCCAGACCGGTGAGCTGGTCAAAAAGGTTCTTGAAAATACCTGGATCAGAACGGTTGCGATCAGGACGCAAAAGGCCGTCCCGGTTCCGATCCGGCATATTGAAATCAGCAAGGCATATAGTCTGGCAGAAAGCACTTTAACTTCCCCGTCGAGAAAGGTTCGGCCGCACAAAGGCGGCCGAACCGGCAGTAATCAGCGTGCGAACAGGTCTTCGACGATCGGACGGATTTCGTCGGAGACGTTTGCCAACACAGCATCTTTTGCCTTCTGTGCAAAGGCTGCTGTGTCGACTTCGACAAAGGTCATGCCTTTGGACTGAAGCGTCTGGGTCAGGCGTTCTTCGTCAGCAACAAACAGGCCACGCTCATATTCCTGGGCGCGTTTTGCTGCTTCCATGACGGCGTCCTTGTCTTCGTCAGACAGTTTGGCCCAGGTCAGTTCGGAGATGGTCAGGTAAATCCACGAACGGACATGCTCGGTCTTGTTTACGAATTTCTGCACTTCGTTGAAGCTTGCAGAATCGATCAGCGCCAGCGGGTTTTCCTGGGCATCGATGGTGCCAGCCTGAAGCGAGGTAAAGACTTCGGAGAACGCCATCGGGGTCGGCTGTGCGCCAAGGGTTTTCCAGACATCAACGAACAGCGGCACGTTCGGCACGCGCAGCTTCAGACCGTTAAGATCATCCGGGCTTTTGATTTCGCGGTTCGAGGTCAGGTTACGCGGACCACGGGCAAAATAGGCGATCGGACGGATGCGGGCCTTTTCGATGATCTGCTGGGAGATCTGCTGGCCAATTTCACCACTTGCGACAGCGTCCATGTCTTCAAGGGTCGGGTAAGCATAAGGCACTGCCAGAAGGGCTGCCATCGGCGCCCAGTTCTGCAGGCTTTCGCCGGTAATGGTCATATCGACCGAACCCAGCTGCATGCCGTTGATCAGGTCGATTTCCTTACCCAGCGTTTCGTTGGGGAAAACTTGTACTTCGACACGGCCATCGGTCAGGGCAGAGACTTCTTCCCCGAATTTCACGGCAGCCTTGTGCCAGGCATTCTGTTCATTGGCGAGATGGCCAAGCTTGAGCGTCACTTCGGCTGCGATTGCAGAAGTGCTCATCATCATGGCGGCTACGCCGGCGAAAATCAGTTTCTTGGTCGTTTTTTTAAGCATCGTTTCCTCCCTGTTCGGTTGATGCCTCAGGACGACAACGCGGAACTGGCGTCGTCAAATAGCTCCGATCTGGAGCGGGCAATATCAGGCAGCGCATGCAGGATTTCACGAAGGTGCTCGCGCATGGCCGCGCTGGCTGCTTCACAATCACGGTTGGCGATTGCGGAAACAATTCGGACATGTTGCTCGATGATTTCATCCATCGGGAACTGGAAGTAGCTGAGGTAACGCACCCGGTCGAGCTGGGCGCGAACATCCTCGACCACCTTCCAGGCATAGGTCTTGCCGGCTGCTTCAGCCAGACAGCGATGGAAGTCATGATCAAGTTTGAGGAACCACTGCGCATCGCCCTGCATCGCCTTGCGCTGATCGACAATCAGCTGTTCAAGACGGGCGATAAAGTCGCTGTCGGGTTCCTTGGCAACAAAGCGGGCAATGTCGGCCTCGATCGCTTCGCGCACAAAGCGGGCATCCAGGACGGCTGCGACCGAGATTTTGCGCACATAGGTTCCGCGTTGCGGGCGAACCTCAAGCAGGCCCTGATCAGCGAGCTTTATGAAAGCTTCGCGGACGGGCTGGCGGCTGACATTGAAATGTTTGGCAAGTTCGGCTTCGGAAAGACGGACACCGGGCAGCAGATCAGTGCAGACAATCCGCTCGCGAATGATGCGATGGATCTGCGGTCCGACCGCCTGATCATGAGAAATTTCCCAGTCCTTGAGTTGAGGATCATCCATCAATCTCTCCTTGCTTTCCTGATCGTTAATGCATACTACCATACTAGTCAACATAATTGTCGCATGATACTGTTCACACTTGTTATAGTCGGTGTCGAACACACCACGCCAATACAGAGAGAATTACATGAAACAAACCTGGAGATGGTTCGGCCCGCGCGATCTGGTCAGCATTGACGATATTTGCCAGGCCGGGGCGCATGGCGTTGTTTCCGCCCTTCATCACATTGCCAGCGGTGCTGTCTGGACCCCTGATGAAATCGCCAAACGCCATCGCGAAATCGCCACCATGCAGGACGGATCACCATCGGGTTTGACATGGGATGTGGTTGAAAGTCTTCCGGTTTCCGAAGCCATCAAACGCCAGGTTGGCCCGTGGCGCGACCATATCGCGGCCTATAAGGAAAGCCTGCGCAATCTGGCCGATTCCGGGATCAGCATTGTTTGCTACAACTTCATGCCGGTTCTGGACTGGACGCGCACGCATCTGAATTGGCGCCTGTCAAATGGTGCTACCTGCATGCGCTTTGACCTGACCGACTTTGTCGCGTTTGATCTTTTCATCCTCGCGCGCCCCGGTGCAGAAAAGGATTACCCGGCTGAAACGATTACAGCCGCCAAGGCCCGCTTTGCCGAGATGCCTGCTGCGCGCCGCGAAGAACTTGAACGCACCGTTGCGTTCGGCCTGCCCGGTTCGGTCGAGAACCTGTCGCTTGATGATTTGCGCGGGCTTCTTGCCACCTATGCCGAGATTGATGCCGATACGCTCCGCGCCAATCTGGTTGCCTTCCTTGAGGAAGTTGTGCCGGTCGCGCGCGAGGTTGGCATTCGCATGTGCTGCCACCCGGATGATCCGCCCTTTGCGCTTTTGGGTCTGCCGCGCATCATGTCGACCGAGGCCGATTACGCCTTTGTCATGAAGGCGGTCGATATTCCTGAAAACGGCATTACCCTGTGTTCCGGATCGCTTGGCGTGCATCCGGGCAACGATTTGCCGGGCATGATGAAACGCTGGGGCGAACGGGTGCATTTCATTCATCTGCGCAATACCACGCGCGAAAGTGCCGGCCTGCCATGCAGCTTCCATGAGGCCGAGCATCTGGGCGGTGATACCGACATGGTCGCCCTGATCGAACAGATCCTGCGTGAGGAAGCCCGTCGCAAAGCCGCAGGCCGGGAAGACTGGAACATTCCGATGCGCCCGGATCACGGTCAGGACATTCTTGATGATCTTAATCGCAAGGGACAGCCGGGCTATCCGGCAATTGGCCGCCTGAAGGGCCTTGCCGAGCTGCGCGGCGTGATGACCGCCCTTTCAGCCCGACTTGACCAGCTTGCGGAGTAGGACATGACACATTCCGACGCATCGGATCGCAAAGCGGACCTGCCGATGAAAGGTGCGGGTATCGTGCATATCGGTATTGGTGCGTTCCACCGCGCCCATCAGGCTGTCTATACCCATGATGCGATGGCCGCCCAAAGCGGCGACTGGCACATTATCGGTGTCAGCCTGCGCAGTACCGATATTGTCGATGCGCTTAATGCGCAAGGCTGTGCCTTTACGGTTATCGAACGCCATGCCGATGGGCCGAAGGCGCGCAAGATTACCAGCATGACGCACGCCCTTGCGGCTGCGCGCGATGTGGCACCGGTTATTAGCGCCCTTGCCAATCCGGCGATCCGGATCGTGACCATTACGGTGACCGAAAAGGCCTATGGGATTGATCGCGTTTCGGGAAAGGTGCAGCACGACCATCCCGCCATCAAACACGATCTTGAAAATCCTTCTGCCCCATCGGGACTGGTCGGCATTCTGGTGGCCGGGCTTAAACGCCGCAAAGATGCCGGTCTGCGGCCATTTACCATCGTTTCCTGCGACAACCTTCCGGCCAATGGCCATCTGCTGCGCGATGGGGTGATTGATTTCGCGACACAGATCGATGCGGATCTGGGTCAGTGGATTGGTGAAAATGTCACCTTCCCCTCGACCATGGTCGACCGGATCACGCCGGCGGCAACAGAACAAACCTTTGCCGATGCCAAACGCCTGATCGGTCATGACGACCCGGCCGCCATCGAAACCGAACCGTTTTCCCAATGGGTGATCGAGGATGACTTCCCCGATGGACGCCCGGCATGGGAACAGGCGGG
>TARA_B100000674_G_scaffold127442_1_pt1 | contig 15413 bp, 16 predicted proteins | sample TARA_B100000674 | Tara Oceans TARA_B100000674 (sample SAMEA2622759) | marine metagenome | biome: marine biome (ENVO:00000447); feature: surface water layer (ENVO:00002042); material: "saline water (ENVO:00002010), including plankton (ENVO:xxxxxxxx)" | depth 5 m
CGTGACAGGCAGGCGTGAACTCCAGACTTCACCACGCCCCCGTATCTATTAATATAATAAACATATAAATTAACAACAGAAAATATTTTGTTAACTTAGGATAAGAATTATGAAAATTAGTTTCGGATCAAAAATTATTGAAGGACCCTGGGGTGGAGGTAATTTATTTTTAATAAACCTAAAAGAGTATCTAGAAGCTAATGGACATACAGTTGTTTTTGATTTAAAAGATAAAGACATTGATATAATCCTTTTTACCGATCCCCGAAAAGGAAGGGGAAGTACTTCAACATTTAATAAAAAAGATATCAAAAAATATATTTCTAAAATTAATAAAAAAACAAGAGTTGTTCAAAGAATTAATGAATGTGATGAAAGAAAAAATACGAAAGGTGTGAACCAACTATATTTATCATCAACCGAAATAGCAGATAGCGTGGTTTTTGTAAGTGATTGGCTACAAAGTATATATTTACAACTTGGTTTAGATGAAAATAAATCTTCTGTAATTATGTCTGGATCAAATGAGTTGATTTTTAACACTTATGGAAGAACTGAAAAGCCTGTGAATAAAAAATTTAAACTATTAACGCATCACTGGAGTTCTAATTATTTAAAAGGATTTGAACTTTACAGCTTAATTGACCAGCTGCTTGAAACTAATAAATGGAGAAATAAGATTGAATTTACATATATAGGAAATATTGACAAGAAATTTACCTTCAAAAACACTAAAGTTATTACACCTTTAAGTGGATTTGAACTAGCAAATGAAATTAAGGAACATGATATTTATGTAACTGGATCACTTAATGAACCTTCCGGTAATCATCATATTGAAGCTGCTTTGTGTGGGCTTCCAGTTTTATACATAAATAGTGGCGGAATTCCTGAATACGCCGAGAATCATGGGGTAGAAGTTACTCTGGAGAATTTTGAAGAAAGACTTGAATATCTAATTGAGTACTATGGTCAATTTGAAAAGAAAATGAAGTCTTACCCTTATAACTCAACTACAATGTGTGAAAAATATGAAAGACTTTTTAATAAAGTTTTAAATCAATAATACTGGCCTGAACCGTGTGCTCCATCGTAATAAAATAAGGGTTCGTCAATATAAAGTAGATTTGTAACTTGAATAAGGTTAAGCCAACAATCATAATCAGCTTTTTTTGGTATCCCTCTAAACCCACCAATCATTTTTAAAAGGTCTTTTTCTATCACAGCACTAGATTTAACTACGCAGTTGTGTATTTTTAGAAATTTTTCATCCCAAACTTTTGGAAGCTTTCCATTTTTTAGGTATCTTGTGTATCTATATTTTTTTCTTAGAACTTTATTAAAGTGTTCTCTATTGTAAAGTGAATAGTTTTTATTGGGATCATACTTTCCAAAACCAAAATAACCCTCTGTTGAAGAAAATTTGTAATAATTTTCTTCCATAGCCCCTATTTGTAATTCAAGTTTATTTTCAATCCAACAATCGTCATCATCAAGAAGTGCTACATATTTTCCTGTTGCATGCTCTAGACCAACGTTAATTAAACCTTGCCTAGAACCAGTCCACCTAGGATACTCGTTTCGCTTTATGTCGATTTGCTTAATTGTTTTGCCGAAACTATCTTTATAGTACCTTTCATCAGTAGACTCATCGTTAATCAAAATTATTTCAAAATCAGTGAAAGTTTGATTAAAAACGCTTTGAATTGCGTTTGTAAGATAATCAAATCTATTAAAACTATGAATTATTACGGAAACTAGTTTATTCATATTTATTTGAATTTTCTTCTTTTTTAAAATCTGTTTTGAACAATATGTATGAATTAAAAAAATAAAAGAGTAATTTCCACCCATCTTTAAATCTAGAAATATTAGTACTGCCATATTTTCTTGATCTATAGTAGACAGGAAGTTCAACAATTTTCTGTGAAGAGTATGCTGCGGAAAAAATTAAATCGAAATCGCAAAAAGGATCTTTGAATTTCATACTATTCTGCCATTTTTTTATATTCTCGATATTTTCTTTTTTAAACACTTTAGTTCCACAAAGCGAATCAGTTAAACTTACTGATATAAGTTTAGATATAATAAATTGAAAAAATCTATTTCCTAACTTATTTAATGATTGCATTGCTCCCTCTTCCATTTTGTAAATTAGTCGAGTACCATTTACAAAATCCGCATGACCATTTTCTATAATTTCAAAGAAATCAACTAACTTCTCTGGATCAACGCTTAAGTCAGAATCAAGAATTGCAATTGCATCTTTATCAGATAATTCTAGGCCCTCCCAGACTGCATTTGCTTTACCGTTTTTTGATTGGGTTAGTACCTTAATTACATTTTCTGGTCTACTCTCTATTAAAGATTTTGCTTTCTCTAGAGTATTATCAGTTGACCTTCCACAAACAATAATAATTTCATAATCAGTTTCAAAGTGGGGAATTCTATTCAATAGTTCATCTAGGTTACCTTCCTCATTTTTTGCAGGTACGATAATCGATTTTGAAATTTTTTTATTTTCGACCTTCTTGTTTGAATATATTAAATAATTTCTAATTCCCAAATTTAAAAAAGGCAGAAAAAGATACATTAAATAATTAAACATCGGACCGAGGCCAAAAAATTTAAAAGGTATATAAATCCTGTTATAGCTTTTAACTTTTTCATAATTTGCTGCTTTCAAAATATTTTCAACTTTATTTGGCTTTATGTAAGATTTAAATTTAGATGGTTCTTTGAGTCCAATTTTTTCAATAAATTTTATTAGTTGGTACCAGAGTGGATTAGTACTCGATAAGATTAATAGTCCTTCATCTTTCAAGAATGACTTGACAATTTTTAATGCACTGTAGACGTCATCAGTTAGTTCAAAAATATCGGTTAAAATCATTAGATCCATATTTCTCTTTTTGAGAACTTCATTAAGTTGCGCTTCGAGAGTTTTTTCTTCATCCTCAATCAAAATATTATTGAAATATTCTTTTGGAAATTTTGAATTTTTATTAAATATATTTATATAATTTGTATCTTGAGTTATGTATTTAGAAATCTCATTCTGGTGACTTTTGTAGAAATAATCTCTTGAAAATAGTGTTTTTGAATTACTCATGTTTTATGTAATTGTATTCTTTGTTGAATATATTGTAAATTAATTTAATTTTCTACATCTTGATGTTTCAAAATTCCAAACATCTTATGTGTCCTTAAAGTGGACCATGATAATTTATAGTGATGCATCAATAAAGTTAATACTGCTTGATCTTGCCTGTGATTTAAACGACTACTGCCTTCGGGTGAAATTACTTCTTTAATAATTGAATATGAATACCAATCTTCTAGCATTCTTACTGATTGGGAATTAACTTGAGAAAATCCAACAATTCCACCACTTATATTCCTTTTATTAAGAACTGACTGTGAAATCTTCATTAATTTTATTGTCTCAAGATGTGTCCATTTTTTAACTTTGTCAGAACTTTCAGGTGAGTAAAAACCATTTTTGGTAATTAATATTTTTATTTTACTCAAACTTTTTGTAATAATACAGCCAGCATCAAGCCAAATAACATTACTGCCGCTTTCTTTGAATTCATTCCTTATTGAAATAGGTTTCCACGCATATGAACCTAGCTTATTAAATTGGTCTCGTTCTGAGACGAAAGGTGGATAGTCTTCGAAATTAAAATCTATTATTTCATAATTGTATAGTTTTTGAATTAACTCTATTTCATGATTATCAAGTCCTAAATTGATGATCTTAACGGTAGTATTTGATTCATAAATAGAAAGTGACTTTAGCAAATTTAAAAGGCTATTGAAGTGAGTTGAATCTGATCCGGTTAATATTGTAAATCCAAGATTGTTAGATTTTTTAATAAAGATAGAAAATACGATTAAAAATACATCAGTTAAGTATCTTCTAAGATTAAGAATGTATTTTTTAAATATATCCATTTTTTTTTGATAGTTCAAAAACTTCTATAATAATATTTTTGAATTGTTTGTAGGGAATAGGCATATGATAATCGGTATATTCTACTTTTTTTGATTGTAAATTAAACAATACACTGTCCGTTTCAGCTCTATCTATTCTGTTGAAATGTAGTGTTTGGTCATCAAAGTAAATTACTCTATTGGGATATTTTTTATCGAATTTGGAGATATATTTTTTTAACATCAGTTGATCTGTATACCAGTTTTGATTCCCTTTTTTATAATTAATTGGATACCAATTTATTAATTTATTTACAATATCTGATTCACTTTTGATATTAAAAATTTCTTTCCAAACCTTACCGTTTGCTAAAGTCCAGCAAATAGGAACCATAGTTTCAGTTATAAATCCCCATCTATAAATTACAAACATGTGACTAGGTATGTCTTTTACATTATCTACAAAATATTTTTTTGAAAGAGGTAAATCATCTATATCAGACGTAATTGAATTTTTATCTTGAAAAAGAGCGGGCGCTAAAATTCTAATATTTTGTGCAACAAAAACTGGATCTAATCCATCTATATAAAAATTAATAACATTTCCATCTAAATTAATTTTCTCTTTACCTGTGTAGATTAAAACTGGCTCAATATCCATTCTTAACCAGGCTTCAGATACAATAGGCCAAAAATCTAAGTATTCTTTATTGTTGTTTGAAGCAAGTATGACTTTATCTATTTTCATTTATAATTTTCATAAGATTTTTGTTCTTTAATATTTGAGTTAAATAAAGCATTTATTTTTGATTTGATTTCAAACCTTTCATCGTTGGTGTAATAAACTTTTCTTGCAAGCTCTATAAATTCTGAATTAAATTTTTTTTGTTTTTCTAATCTTCTAATTGAATCTTCAATGTTCCAAAGCTTTTTATTAATTGCTAATAATTCTTCGTAGTAGGGTAAAACTGTTTTTTGTTCGCTTTTAATTTTATCGAAAATGCTTGAAAGATATCTGTACTCATTTGTAACTTGGTTTATTTTTGACTTTTCAGATATCATCTCTAATTTAATTTCTAAAATAGTCAATTTATCTACTAACTCACCATATGATACTGGTATTTCAATCATCATATTCAACATACGTCCATTTATTACTTAAGTGTAAATTATTTTTACGCAAATTATGGTAATAAAGTTTAGCCCTTTTATTAACTCTTTCAACTAAATGCAAAAAACTACTATTTATACAGTGTATTGTTTGAGCACTTTCAATCAGGCCCTTATACAAAAAAAGATTCATAAATAAATCAGATTCTTTTGAAACATATATTGCATTTTCTTTATCGGTAAACTTTAAATCAAATTTACCTCCAGGAAACTGGTATTCATTATGAATAATTGAATAAGATTTTGGATTAACATTATAAAAATTAATTAGATGCTCTTTTAACAAAATCTCTTTATTAATATCGCTAGGAATATTGAAATATTTTTTAGAATAACGATATGGAAGACCTAGTTGTTTGTAAAATGCCAAATTAAACGGCTGGTCTTTAACATTCTGGTATCCAACCCTCAAAATTTTTAAATTTTTGGATGAAGCAAATTCATCAATATCTTCCTCTCTTGATTCATTTGATATTTTGAAAAGACTTAATTTTTTATTTTCAGAATACAAAAATTGAACTGTGTTAAAAAGGTTTTCTTTTACTGGTAGATAAATTTTGGAGTATTTAGTTGAGAGGAAATTTACAAGACCATTACAAATTATTGTATCTCCCAAACCCAAATGATGGTGTAACACAAACTCATCACCTAAGTTTTTTAAGCTGAATGATTCTCTTTGAAACGAGTCTTTCATTTAATATATTTTCCTATTTGTAATATTAATGTTTAAGGATAGTTTTCTAATAAATTATTAATTTTTAAAATTCATGACTTAGAATGGCTTTAACATTATTAAAATCTAAATTTATATATGAATAATATGCAATCTTCCTATAGCTTAAACAACTATGATTCTGTTTTTAATGAAATAATTACAACCGTTAATCCAACCTCAATATTAGAGATTGGGATTCTTGATGGATATTCATTAAATTCCTTTGTTAAATATCGCCAAAAAAATTGTAAAATAACTGCTATTGATTTGTTTGAAAAATATAAATATAAAAATGCAAATTTTGAAGAAATAATTACTAAATTTCAAAATCTAAAGGGAATTAATATCGAATATGGTAATTTTTACGATTACCATAAAAATTGTTCAAATTTTGACTTAATACACGTTGATATTTCTAATGATGCAGATACATACAGATATGCAATAAATAATTATCTTCCTATTGCAAATAAAGTTTTAATGCTTGAAGGAGGTAGTTTAGAAAGAGATTCTGTTGATTGGATGAAAAAATATAACAAGCCGAAAATTAATAACTATTTATTATCAATAAAAGATTCCTACCCTCATAAAATATATGAAGAATTTCCATCATTAACTGTTTTTTATAAAGATAAATTAAATTAATGAATAGTTTATTAATCCTTAATTCTTCAATAATTATTAAAAAACCTATCCTATCTTTTGATAATATAAAAATTGAGTATGGAAAAAAAAGAATTGATTCATACAAATCAGGTTTTACTGCTCTTGCAGAGTTTAAGATCTATAGTAATTTTAATTCCGTAGTCTTGATCGATAATACAGTAAAAAAAATTTCATCTTTGCCTCAAGATATGTTAAGCCTTCTACCTAAAAATACTGAATTTTTACTCAGGAAAAAAAATAAAGTAGGTAGAAAAAATAAAGGTGCTGGAATGCTTGAAGCTTTAAAGTTTAACAAAGAGTTTTTTGAAAAGTATGATAAAGTTTTTTACTTTGAACCAAGACTTATCATTAAAAGTGATTCTTTTATTCAAGATTTTATTTCTGATAATTCAAATTATTTTTCACTAGAAAGCCATCAAAGAGTGAAAAGTGGATATTTTGGAAGTATATCAAAAGATTTAATTGAATTTGTTGATAAATTTGATACAAAACAATTGATTGATAAAAATCTACATATTGAAAATATAATGTATGACTTTTATGCTCAAAAAAATACACAATTTAAAAATATTGAAATTTCAAATTGGAAAAATTACCTTTCAAATTTATATGAACCTTATTAATTAATTAACGATATTGTATTTTATATTTATTAATATGCATATATGTCAAAGAAAGTCGTTGTAACTGGTGGTGCTGGTTTTATTGGACATATTCTTATAAAATACATACTTGATAACACAGACTGGGAAGTCATCAGTTTAGATAGACTAGATTATTCTGGTAATCTGAATAGATTTTCTCATATGTTGAAAGATTATCCAGAGAAAGAAAAGACAAGATTACAAATTATATATCATGATTTAAAGTCGGAAATTAACAATCTTCTTGATAGTAAAATTAAAGATGCCGAAATAGTATTTCATCTTGCAGCATCTTCACATGTAGATAGATCGATAGTTGATCCACTAACATTTGTTGAGGACAATGTCTTAGCCACGGCAAATTTATTAAATTATGCAAGGTTTATGGACAATTTGGAACTCTTGGCTTATTTCAGCACTGATGAAGTGTTTGGTCCAGCTAAGCCAGGACAATCGTTTTTAGAATGGGACAGATACAACAGCACAAATCCTTACAGTGCTGCAAAAGCTGGTGGAGAAGAGCTGGCAATAGCGTTTGAAAATACTTATGGATTACCTATTGTAATTAGCCACTGCATGAATGTTTATGGAGAAAGACAACATCCTGAAAAATATATTCCTAATACGTTATGGAAATTAAAAAATAATAAAAAGATTACTATTCATGCGAGTAAAGACAAAAGTACTCCAGGAAGTCGGCACTACATTTATTCAGAAGATGTGGCAAATTCAGTTATGTTTATCACTGAAAATTTTGAAAAACTAAAAAAAATGCAGTTTCCTATTGATGATATTGGACCAAAATGTCTAAAAGTTAATATTCCCGGAACAAAAGAATTAGATAACCTAGAAGTTGCAAAATTAATTTCAGAATTTTCTGGATTTAGTCTTGATTACGAATTAGTAGATTTTCATTCATCTCGTCCAGGTCATGACTTAAGATATGCAATTGATGGAACATTTATAAGGAAAGCTGGTTGGGAACCAAATTACACAGTTGAAGATAGCTTAGAAAAACTAGTTAAATGGTATTTAGAAAATCCTGAGTGGTTAGAATTTTAATTACCATCCCTCTTTAATAGATTCGACAATATATTCTCGTTCAGCCTCGCCTACCCACCAACCTACTGGTATGCATACCATTTCATCAATAAATGATTCCAAAAGAGGCAAGTCTTCCTGATAAGACTTAGTTGCTGTATGTTTATCATTCCTCTCATGAACTCTGCTTACTATAATATTTTTATTTTTCATGTGCTCCATAAATCTATCTCTATTTTTTACTTTTATTGTGTATATCCAAAACGGAACACTGTAATCATTTGAATAGTCCATTAATTCCACATTTTTGATATTTTTTAATTTATCATTGTAATAAATTCCATTATCTTCATGTTTTTTTAACAAATCTTTTGTTACTGGTTCAAAGTTCATTCTTCCTATATATGCATTGACATCATTCATGTGAAATTTGAAACCTACATTTAAAATATCAGACTCACATCTAAAGTCTTTTCTGTTTTCTTCTCTGTCAATGCCGTACCACCTTAGAAGCTTTGCTCTGTCTACATCTTCTTTATAGTTAAAATTTATACATCCACCATCAACAGATGTTAAGTGTTTTATAGCTTGAAAGCTAAAAGAGCTAATATTTCCGGTGTTACCAATCATCTCTTTGTCAGTTTTTGTACCAAAAGCATGAGCTGAGTCTTCGATGATAACAAATTTGAAGCCATATTTTTGATAAAAATTATTTTGAATTTCTCTTAACCTATCTAGGTCAACGGGATATCCACCCCAATGAACTACTAAAACTGCTTTAGTATTTTTGTTTACCTTACTTTCTAAATCATCTAAGTCCATGTTGCAATTTTCTGGATTTACATCAACCCACCTTAAATTTATATCATTTAAGATTATTGGCCAATTGGTAGCAGTACATGTTAATGGAGTTGTTAAAACATGATCTAGGGCTGTATCAATTTTTACTTTATCCTCACCTAATCCATATTCTTTTAACATATGAAAAATTAAGTGTAGACCAGATGTTGCTGAATTTGTTGTGACAACTTTGTCATTACTAAAGTAATTTTTTAATACTTCTTCAAATTTTTCTACTTCAGGACCTTGTGTAATATACCCGCTTGATAAGACCTTGGAAACGGAACCCGAAGCTTTATCACTCATAAAAACTTTAAATAATGGTATTGGACTATCAGTCATTATTTATAATTATAAATCATATTGAACTAAATAATATATTTAATTACTTACTTACTTAATATGTCAAAAAATTTTTTGACCATTATCTTTTCATCAAAAAGTGAACAAGCTTTATCAAAAACATTATTACTAATATCTTTAATATTTTTGTGCTCATGGAGTTGAATTAGTTTATTCGAAAGATCTGAATAATTATATTGTTCAAATTTAAACTCATAATCATCAGGAAAAAATTCTGACATACCTCCAAACTTTGGAAAAACAGCAGGTATTTTCATAGATGAGGCTTCACAAAGTAGCCTTGGTTGACCTTCATACATTTTTGTCGCAGTTATAACTCCTCTTGCATTTTTAATTATTTTCAATGTTGAATCATTATCTAATTCGCCAAGAAAATTTATATTGGGAAAATTATATTTGTCTTTTAAAGTTTCTAAATTTTTACCATCACCAATTAATTTAAGATTTACATTTTCTAGTTTTGCTTCAATGAAGGCGTTAATTAGTTCTTCAGTTCCTTTTTCAGTTGAAATTCTACCTGCATAAACAAAGTAATCGCTGTCAGAATTAAAGCTTCCATCAATTATATTTATTGGGTTAAAGTAAATATTTATATTATTTGAATTAAAACCTAAATTTTCTAAAATTTTCCTTTGGAATCGAGTCATAACCAAAAGTTGAAAATCATAATTTTTTAATATTTTGTAATATTTTTTACCATAAATTATTACAAAAAAAGACTTTAGATAAGAGTTTTGAAAATATTTATTAAATATTCTTTTACCTTTAGACAAGTTGCACATCTTGCAAATATTTTGACTTTTTAAATGTCCTACAATAAAAAAATGCCTTGTGCAGTAATATCTGAAGTTATGGATCTTGACTAAAACTTTTATATTTGATTTTTTAAGAATTTTAAAAATGCCAAGATTTGCTCTAAACCAAGTGTTGTGAACGTAAACTACATCTGGGTTAAATTCGTTTATTTTATGTTTTAAGAGCTTGTTAGATGAATAATTTGAACCTATAAAAAATGCTATAAGGTCGAAGATGTTTAATCTTTTAGAGTTTTTATATTCAAGATATTCTACGTCAAAATTTTTTTGAAGAAGCTTTATTTCATCAATTATATTTGAATCTTCACCACCAAACTGGCTGTAAGAAGTATTAACAACCAATATTTTTTTCATAATTATTTACAATGTTAATTCTAAAAGTAGTATATTTGTAAAATATTAATTTTAAAAAAGTGAAAGATATAAACCTAACTGCTATTGTTCCAATATTTAATGAGGAAAAGTATCTTTTTGATTCGGTAACACGTTTGCAAAAAACAAATATATTCAATGAAATTATTTTAATAGATAATTGCTCTACAGATGAGAGCTTTGCTATAGCTCAAAATCTAAAAGAAAAAGATAGTTCAATTTCAGTATTACAAACAAACACAAACAGTGGAAAAGCATCTGCAGTACAACTCGGTTTAAATTTTGTAAAAACTTCTCATGTAATAACCCATGATGCTGATTTAGAATACTTCCCAGAAGATATTGTAGAAATGTTTGAGGTAGCAAAAATGCACCCAAATGATTTGATACTTGGATCTAGGATTATAGGAAATAAAGAAAGAAAAAAAGTTTACTTTACTACTTATTTTGGCAATAGAATTTTATCCATAATGTTTTCATTTATTAATAGATACAAGGTGTCAGATATTTCGACTTGCTATCAAATGTATAGTTTGAAAAATATACAAAAACTTAGCTTGAATGAAAAAGGTTTTGGGATGGAATTAGAAGTTCTCTCTAAATTCATAAAGCTTGGTATCGAAATAATTGAGGTTCCTATAAAATACGAAGGAAGAAGTTACAGTGAAGGGAAAAAAATTAAACTTTCTGATGCTTTAAATATTGCATTTAAGATGATCAAGTATTCAAAATTAAATCTATTCTCTTAATCTATCTGAAATCATAACTATATTTACAAATATAAGATGCAATGTGTTAAGTGCGTATCTAAAAGAAGATTGGATACCAAAATCTTTCCACCAAACAATAAAAAGAGTAAATATAAAAAATAAGTTGAAAATAACAATATAAAAATCTATGTTATCAATTATTTTTATATTCTTTGATTTATACATGTTGAAAATATTTATAAATAAAAATATTCCTAATAATAAAGAGATAGGTTTATCAATAAATATTTGATTTATAATTTTAACTATATTTTCGAGAGCAAGATTTTGAAGAGTTAAAACTTCTGAAAGTATTTTTGAAAAATTTAATCCTTGAGTATATTCAAAGCCATCAACACTTGGTGTAAAAAATTTTTTATACAGATTATCTAATAAAAAAATAAAAAAGGCGAGAATTATATTTTTATCACGCCTGCATATGAACAGATAGATAAGAGTCAAAATAACTAAGAGAGAAATGAATTGCTTGCTGAAAATAAGTAAGCTAAAAAGAGCAAAAAACATTGATGATTTTACATTTAATTTATCTGATAAAAAGTTTTTTAAATTTACTAAAAAAGTACAAAAGAAGAAGCTAACAATTCCTTCTAACATTAAAGAATCAATAAATAGATAAGTTAACCAATCACTATTTAATATTAGAGAAGTAAATGCTAAGGAAGCTAGATATTTATTTTTTCTAGATGTGAATAAATCAAATATTAAAAAATAAGAAAAGATTAAAAATAAATTAGAATTTAACCTTACAAATGTGAAATCAAATTCAAAAAAGTTTAATTTAAAAATTAATGCTTGTATATAGCTTAAAAATAGACCATGTCCATCAATTACATTATTTTGAAATAGTTCAAAATAATTATTTAAAGATATTCTCTGCGCCATTTCAAACCATTGCACAGGAACGTCTGTATTTAATTCAATGTAGTTAATATTTCTAAATAATTCTGTACTGAATGTTTTATTCAATAAATAAATTATCGTATAAATTGGAAATAGAAGATAAATCCATTTGTGTTTCACTCCTTTAGTAAAAAATAATCCAATCCACAAAAATGACACTATCAGAAAAGTAAATTGAAAGTTTTGACTCTTTAAAATAATAAGGAGAAAAAAATCTACAAAGAAATAGCTGGATAAAAAATAACAAAGAGAGAGTGAAAGAGAATGCAGATTTAGTAAGGACTTTAATGCCATTGCCAGTAGATAATAAAAAATTGAATTCAAAATTAAGATAAAGAATGCAACTCTATTACTTAAATAATAAGAAATTAACTGGTTTCCATTTGAATTAATATTCAAAATAAAATTTACAAAAAATATTGAAGTAATTATTAATAAAATATTGTGTTTTAAATTTATTTTTAGACCATTTAATAACTTCATTTATATTGATCAATCAATTGCTTTGTTATTATTACAGAATTATTTTTTTTCCAATAGCTATAAGTTGTTAAGCCATCTACATTTTGTGGCATAACTTTATACAATTTTTCAATAAATAAAAAATAGATATTCAAAATCCCTTGTTCGTTTGTTTTTGAAATTGGATACTTTCTAACAAGGTCTAATATTTTATTCTTAGTACTTGTTTCTATAATATTTGTATCAAAATATAGAATCCCAGATTGAAAATAATTTTTAATATTTAAATCGTAATTTTTTTCGAGGTCTTTATAAATTGGATTCGTATTGTCAAATTGCCCACCCAAGGTCCATTCTTCGTTTAAGTTAGTATCTTCATTTGCAAAAATTTTGCCATCAGGCTTGATCTTAAACAAACTAATTAAACTTTTGTGAATAGTCATGTTTATATCAATATAAAATACAAAGTCCCACTTTTTTAAATCAGAATCGAATAAATGCAACTTATTCCATTGGAAATTTTTATATATGTGCCTATTTGGCTCAGAACCTGTATTAAGACTTTTTAAAGAATTTTCTGTTTCTTTATCAAATTTAATTTTATTAAACTTTAAAAAATGAATGTTTTTAAAATTACTGAATTTAAACAAAAAGACAGGTGTTAACTTGGATGTAATTACAACTACATCACCTTTATAATTTCCTTCAACTCTTAGGTTGTTTATAAATTTTTTAAAATATTTTCTTAAAAATTTAAAATCACCAACAACACATACTGCAAACGTTTCTTTTTCTTCTTTATTATTTTTAATCTCCATCATAAAAACTAAAATGAATCAATAAAATTTCTAACATATATAGAAGGATTTTTTAATTTTAAGATTTTTAAAGATAAGATAAGTTTAAAAAATTGATAAATTGAATCTCTTTTATACCTATGAACAATGTGATAATTATTATTAAATAGTTTTTTATGAAAATGTTGATACAATGATTCACCATCTGACAATACCCCTTTAACAGTCCATGGCTTTCTGCTGCCAACAAAATGATAAAACACTACCTCATCTAATAAAAATTCTTTATCATGTAAACGACTTGTAAAGTTTAATTGTTCAGGAATTTCAATATATAAACCATCTAAGAATGAATTAAGAACACATTGATCCATCCAAAGAACTCTATCGCCCATATAGTCCATATGTGAAATCAGTTTCTCTGTATAGCTTTCATCAATCCATTTTTCAAAATCTATAAAAGTAACACCTGCATTAAAATACTTGTTCCTAGTAAGCTCAAGCCTAGTTGAAGTATTATTGTCTGATTTTTCATAGTGTTCTGTTTTGGCACCAATAACGTATTTGGAATTATTTAAAATTTCAAAAGAAATGTCAATCATAGCATCGAAATTATTCAGACAAATAACATCTGGATCAATATAAATAATATTTTTAATTGTTCTTGGTAAATAGTCTGACAAAAATAATCTATAATAAGTCGCTTCACTCATATGTGATTCATCAAAATTTGGGAATACAATGTCTTGACGCTTATTAAATTTATAAACTTCTATTGATTGTAAGTTACTAAAACTATTTAATCTTTTCTTGGATTCTTCAAAAGATTCTGGATCATCATGAATGATATAAAATTTTAATTTAAAATTTGAATTTTCTAAAAGTGAAGATATTGTTACTTCAGCTTGAATGTTATAGTTTTCATCAAAACATAACAAAAAATTCCTAGAATCACTCATAATATAACTCTTTTAGTAAATTTATTTCCAATGATGCAATTTTATCAATTTGATACTGTTCTTTTATAGTTTTTTTAGCTTTTGCAGATACATCTTCTAATTGATTTATATTTAATGAATCTACAAAATCAAATTTATTTTTTAGTTGGTTTTTATTTAAATCAAATAAAAATCCGTTTTCACCATCTTTAATAATTTCAGAATTATTAGTGATATTACTTGCTAAAACAATGCACCCAGCAGACATGGCTTCTAATAAAGCTTTTGGATTTCCTTCGAATAATGATGTTTGAATAAAGTACTTTGAAGAACTCAGTATAGATATCAAGTCTTTATTTTTAATGTTATTAACAATTTCTAAATCTAATCCAACCTGTTTTGCAAGACGTAATATTTCATGCTCTTGTGAGCCTTTTCCATATATTGTTATTTTTCTATCAGAATTTTTAAAATTATCTACTAGATATTGAAAATTTTTCTGATACTCAAGTCTACCTATTGACAAAATCTTATTTTCTCTTGAACCTATATCTTTTGAATTTATAACTTCTACCCAGTTTCTAATTAATACAATTTTATTTGTTCTAAATGTACTTTTTAAAATTTTAATATCCTCTTCACTACTTACTGAATAAATATCAGCATATAAAAGAGAAACTCTTGTTAGTAATTTATATAGTAAGATCTTCAAGAAAGATTTTTTATCATATTTACTAAAGGCGTACATGTCATATCCTGTGCGGATGAATAAAAGTGAACCTGTAATTAATTTTAATGTCCATGCTACCCAAGAGCCTAATAATTGGTTTTGTTTGATAATAAACTTTTCCTCTTGAATTAATTTTTTTATAAAAAAGCAATAGGTGAATGATTTGAAAAAATTAATAATTTTAAAATTGCTTTTCCTAAAGTGCTCAAAAATGGGAATGATAGTTGCATTGCTAAATTGTTTTGAGTACTTTA
>TARA_B100000674_G_scaffold315894_1_pt1 | contig 15393 bp, 12 predicted proteins | sample TARA_B100000674 | Tara Oceans TARA_B100000674 (sample SAMEA2622759) | marine metagenome | biome: marine biome (ENVO:00000447); feature: surface water layer (ENVO:00002042); material: "saline water (ENVO:00002010), including plankton (ENVO:xxxxxxxx)" | depth 5 m
CGGCGACCAGGCCCGCAAGAAGGTGCTGATTGAGCACGGTTTTCGGCTGCCTAGCGCAGCGGATAACCGGCCGCTGAAGGGGGCTGAGTTTTGGGAGAAGGCGCGCCAGACGGTTTTCGTTTCAGCCACCCCGGGGGATTGGGAGATGGAGGTGAGCGGCGGTGCAGTGGCCGAACAGGTGATCCGCCCCACTGGAGTGCTCGATCCGGTGGTGGAGGTGCGTCCCACCACCGGTCAAGTGGACGATTTGCTTGGAGAGATTCGCGATCGGGCGGCCAAGAACCAGAGGGTGCTTGTCACCACCCTCACCAAGCGGATGGCGGAAGATCTCACCGACTACTTGGCGGAGAACGAGGTGCGGGTGCGCTATCTGCACTCGGAGATTCACTCGATCGAGCGGATCGAGATCATCCAGGATCTGCGCCAGGGTGAATACGACGTGCTGGTTGGGGTGAACCTGCTACGGGAGGGCCTGGATCTGCCGGAGGTGAGTCTGGTGGCGATCCTCGATGCGGATAAGGAGGGTTTCCTGCGGGCCGAGCGCTCCTTGATCCAGACCATCGGCCGGGCTGCCCGTCACGTGGAAGGTGTGGCGCTGCTCTATGCCGACAACATGACCGACTCTATGGCTAATGCCATTTCTGAAACTGAGCGGCGACGCGCGATCCAGCAGACTTACAACGAGAAGCATGGTGTGGTGCCCACGGCAGCGGGCAAGAAAGCCAGCAACTCAATACTCAGCTTCCTGGAATTGTCTCGCAAGCTTAAGCAAGACGGTCCGGACGAGGATCTGGTGGACTTGGTGGGCAAGGCCGCCAAGGCTCTGGAAGAAGACCATGATGCTGGGCTTGCTCTGGAGGCGTTGCCTGAATTGATCGATCAGTTAGAGGCTAAGATGAAGGAGGCGGCCAAGAAGCTCGATTTCGAGGAGGCAGCAAACTTGAGAGATCGCATTAGGCGTATGCGCAGTAAATTGTCTGGAGCTTGAAATCTAGTTCCTGATTCTTATTGTCGACAGGTATTAACAATGTCCAGCTGGCTCCTTGAATATTCATTTCTGGCATAAATGGCAGCGCCAAGAATTATTTAGTATTGGCATCGCTCTCAACATTATCTAACGCCTTAACATCAGTTTTTAATTTTTATATATTGCAGTTAACTCATAACTATTTCCCCAAAAAACTTTGTTCATTGCAAATGAAAATTTTTAGGTTACACTTTCGGTATACGACTTCGTATGAGGTTGCAACTCATTTTCATTTAAAACTCTTATGAAATATTTGATTTGCATAGGTTCAGGAGGCCTCGCAAGGGAGGTTACTTCCTTAATTAGAGAAGAAAAAAAATTTCAAAACCTTTCTCTAAAATCGTATTGCTTTAGCTCCTCTATTGTCGAAGAAGATGATCTTTTCCCGCCCATTAGATCTTTGCCAACAAATTTTTACTATGTTGTAGCTGTGGGAAATCCTCAATGGAGGGCTAAATGTATTAATCAATTGCATAAAAATAGCATTATTTCCGCACAACCAATCAATATTATTCACTCCTCATCATATATTTCTAAGTCGTCTAATGTCCATGAAAACTCTGGCATTATAATATTTCCAAATTCTGTTGTAATGAATGGTGTGACAATATCTAGTAACTCTATGATTGGATCTAGCGCTGTAGTTGAACATGATTCATATATAGGAATCAACTGTACAATTAGCCCTAATGTGACAATATGTGGTAACGTCGTTGTAGGGGATAATTGTTGTGTAGGTGCTGGTTCTACACTTATTCAGGGAGTAAAATTAGGCAGTTCATCTGTGATTGGAGCCCATTCGTTAATTAATAAAGATATAGAATCTTCTACTTTGGCTTATGGTGTTCCAGCTAGACCAATAAAGAAAATAGATGGTAATTTTAAATATTTTTAAATAAAAGATCTAAATCTATTATATAGACGTCAAATTTTTTTGGCTTATTTAGCTTATATTCAAGTAATTCATCCCTTGTCAACAAAATTGCTCTTGGAAGGATTTCTGTTAATTGCAAAATATAGTCATCTATCGGATTTTTATCGATATGTATTCTCTTCTTTGCTTCTGAAATCATAATTAAATTCCAATATTTTCTGTGAATCTCTTGGAGGTGTTCAAAAACTTCTATTGCCTTTTCTAATGCACTATTACCACGAGAGCCTTTAAGTTCTCTCAAAATAACTGTTAAATGACGGCTTTCATCGGAAGATAAATTTTTTAGCGAATCCAAGTTTTCTTCAATATTTCTATAAGCCCTCATTAGCTGGAATTTATTCAATAATTTGGAGGCGAAATATTCCGAGGCCTTTGTAATCTCATTTCTTATTTTTGGCTTAGCTTGGTTTGCATAAGATGGCAGCTCCTTCAATAATGATTTACACCCCTTTCTTGTTTTATAAGTAAAGCAAGAATTACTTGAATGTATAAAGTCGTGGATCCAGGATGATTTAGATATTGGGTCTGTAACTAAGATATTCCCCGCTAATATTGGATAAAGAGTTTGAAATGAGAATGATCCATTTAAACTACATGTTAAAACTATTCCAGGATTTTTGGTAAGGCAATTAGTCCAATCTTTCATATTCATTCTTGGCATTAATGATATGTTGGTTGATCGTAGAGCTTCGTTGACATAAATATTTCTGAAAATATGTGTTGGGCTTAATATGTTTCCATAATACTTGAGTTCCCAATTTGTTGGCTTGCTTTTATGTAAATCTAATTCTTCATATGGATTGATATATGGGAAGCTAATTACCTCTAAGTTGCATGAAATTGCGAAGAATGGTTCATATTGATTGTGCGTACAGCAGATTAGGTTGTATGATTCATTATTAATTACTTTTATTAAAGTACTTATTGGATTCTTTAAATGATGAGTGTCAGCAATAACTGCAATTTTTGTAGCGTTAGTTAGGAATTGCAGGTCATTGACTCGGCATGTTGCTGAAGCTTCAAGTACATGCCACATTAAAGTAATGTTCCATAACTTGATATTAAAATCTCTCAGATCATTTTCAATGTCAGGTATGGAAAACTCTAATCCAGTTGTTTTAATCTTTATATAGCTGCAATACTCATTCCTGACGATTTCTTTTGTTCTTATATATGGTCCAGCAAATATAAGAATATCATTCCTTTGTAATGCTTGAAACCACCAGCTATGGTCAGTGAAATCAAGCATTTCCGGCTCCACTGGAATCCAGTATGGAATTAGTACTATTCTTGGCTGGTCAGCGTCAAGCATTTTCATGATTCCTCTTCTTAAACCAAAACTTCCTAATTGGTCTCAATTGGAAGATTATATATCGGAATCAGAATATTGCGCGCATTATTCAAACTTTGGACCCTGTCACGGCAAGCTAATTAACAAACTAAGTATACATTATTCTATTGATAGTCGATCTATCTGCTTATTTTCAAGTGCAACACTGGCGCTTTCTTTAATAATTTTATACTATAAACAATTGAGTGTTAGTAGACAGTTTACTGTAGCTCTACCTAGCTGGACATTTGCGGCTTCAGCTCAGGCAGTTAAGTCGGTTGGAGCTGATATTTTATTTTTTGATACTGATAATTCTGGATATCTAAATATTGATGCATTAGAAGAGGCTTGCAAAGAAAATAATAAATTAATTGATGCAATTTTGTTTGTTGTACCTTTTGGATCCTCTTATGATTCTTACTTAGAACGCTTGAAGTATTTGCAAGAGAAATATAATAAGCCTGTAATCATAGATTGTGCCGCTGGGTTTTCATCTCTTTTATCTTCAAATCTTCCTACAGTAGTCTCAACACATGCTACAAAGTTTATGCCAACTGCTGAGGGAGGGTTTTTAGTCTGCGAAGATTTTGACTTGATCTCCCGTCTTAAGGCTTCAACAAATTTTGGCTTCTCTGGGTCTAGGGAAAGCAGTGTTTTAGGAACAAACGCAAAGATGAGTGAATATCATGCAGCTTTAGGGCTAGCCTTCATGAAGAATTACTTATCCGATAGAATAAATACTTATAAAGCTCAATTTTCTGAATACAGTCGTCTTATTGAGCTCTATTGTTCTAAGTCTGCGTCTATATTTCTGAATTCAATTAATTATCCTGTCTCAACATTTAATATAAGGCTAAGTGAGAGCGACCAACTTTCTATAGACGAATTAAGTATCCGTCTCATGCGTGATCATGGGATTGAAACAAGGCGTTGGTGGAATCTCCCCTTGCATATGCATTCAGCTTTTTGTGATGTTCATTGTTATGGTGAGTTGCAAAACACCCATTTGCTCCATCAAAGTGTTTTTGCAATCCCCTTCGGATCTCACTTGAACCCTCAGCTTCAAGAATTTATTATAAGTTCATTGGCTAAGTGTATTTCATAGGCATTTTAAATTCTCTATCTTGCTCTGTGCAAAATAATCTGAATTGAATGCAACTAATGTAAGCATTATATATTCCTGAATAATTAAATTCGAAGTTTTTTGTTTACTCTTTTTCGTTTTGTAGATAGACAGTTCAAAATTAACGCTTTATCTCAATCTAGATCATTGGTTTGTTTAATTTCTGAGCGTCTGGCAAAAGCAAAGTGTGCTTTGTATAGAAGTAGTTGTGAATATCTGTCGTACTATCTTTATTGCTATAAACTCTCATTTTATGTAATTGATTCATATCAACAAGTTCAGGTTTTACCCACCAATCTTCGATTACACTTCTACCCCAACTGACATTTGGAACAACTAGTTCATAACCCAGATTTGATAATAATCGTCTACTCTCATCCCGTTCGTATTCCCCCCCGCTACCAAAATCGTGCTCAAATGTAATAATTCTAAATTTGAACTCATCTGCTTTTAACACTGACTTAAGTGTCTTGAGTGATACTGGCGAGGGGTCCACATCAATTGATAAATAATCAATTATATGTGGGGCATAAATTGACCTAAGTAATTCTATGTATGACACATGCATTGCATTAATATTGAGGCATTTGTTCTTACGTAATCTCCGATGTTTATATACTTTTTCTTCATCCAGTTCAATGCCAATTCCTTGCCAATTAAATGCTGCTTCTAGCAAATATGTGTTGCTTAAATGCATTGGATAGCTTGCGCCTATTTCTACATAAAAGCCACCTTGAAGTCCTTGCAAGAGTGATAAAACGAAAAGATCTTGATGCAATTGGGAATAGTTTAATTCTAAGTCTTCAAGTCCTTTAAAATGATATTTAAAATATCCATACTTGTCAGGCGAGTAATAGACTGGATTCAAGAAGTCTGCTTCCATTGGAAAAAGTATTTGTATTGGTGCCTAAAGGTGTGGTATATTGTAGTATATTTTTGATGGAAAATGGAAAAAATTGCAATCTTTGCTTTGACGAGAGGCTATTTAAATATTAGCGACTACAGCGCCCTTATTCAGCGCAATATCTCGATTAAAAGTAATTTGAGTCCAGTCATGCTTGATAGTGTTGAGCTTCTTTTATTTCATGAAGGTAATATAGGCTTGGACCAGCAGAGTGAGATTCAACGTTTATCTAATTGTGCAGTAAAGTTTATATCTATAGCTGATAGTTATCAAAATTGGAATGATTCTAACCCTTATAATGAGTACATTGGGGCTAAGGATAGTTTTCTTGTTAAGGCTACAACAAGGGACATGGATACAGGAATACCCTGGTCTACTGGGTATAGAAATATGTGTCATTTCTATGCTCTTTTAAGCGTTGTGATCCTTGGTCGATTGGGATATTCTCACGCATTGCGGATTGATGAAGATTGTATTATCACATCCTCTTTGGACCAGATTTTTCATGAAATCAGCAACCACCCAGACAGCTTAATTGGTACTCCTGCTATGTTTGAAGAAAGCCACAAGCTTACAAATACTATTCTACCTAACTTTCTCCGACTTACTCAGCTTAACTATGTACAAGATTGGCAGGAAAAATATGGAGCTAATTCTCCGATGGTATATTCTAATGTTAATCTGTACTATATCGATAACATACTAAAGAATCCAAGCTGTGTTCATTTTTACAAGATATTAAATGAAAGTGGTGTAATCCATAGATGCAGATTGGGAGATGCACCTCTTTTATTTTGGCTTTCTCAACTTAAATCTAACTCACTAAATATCATCAATCATCTAAACTATACGCATTTATCTCATCAAATGTCGGTTGCTGGTGGTAAGGTTTCCCAATAGCTTTTCATTCAAGTCTTACAACGCTTTGACTTTAATATACTAGGAATCGAGCTGCTGAGAAACCTCCAGTCGCATTCTTGAAAGTCCAGTACAAAGTCCTTGCATAGTGTTTGATATGAATTTAAAAAAGCTATCGTGCATACATTTGGCTTGCAGACTTAATTTCAAATCTATTGGTCAAAAAATTTTCGATTCGTATAATGTTATTTTTGTTGCTTGAGTCAGCAAAATTTCTGTTGAATAATATGATTATACATCATTCTGAGGATATCAATTTTGTGTTTACTTTTTCTGCCAAAACTATCTTGGCAGCTATGCAGCTCTTTGCTTTTTCATCGGTTGGTATTACGTAAACTCTGTCAAGAAGTCTGCTTTGTTCAGTTTTAATCATGTTTCAGCAAACATTCATATTTTCGAATTTTGGCCTTTGACAATCGACTCTCGCTTCATGTTAAAATTTAAACAAGATTTTATAAATTTGGTGCGAATCCTGCTGCTGGACGAAATGTGGGGACCTGTAAATATTCTTCGACAAACAAAAAATTACTCTGGGCTGTCTTCAAGAGCTCAATTTGAGGCCAATGTTGACGATGTCGAAAGATATGACTATGTCTTTGTTCCAAATGAGCATACTTTGCTAAATGCTCTTAAATTTTCCAAATCAAAACGATTTCATATATGCATGGAGAATCCATCTATATGGTCGCCTTCACCTGAATTTTTGTCTAATATTGGTTGTATATTTACCCCATTTCCTGAAGTCATTTCTTCTTTATCCACTAATTCCAAGATTATTCAATCTTATCCATGCGTTCCATGGTTTTATGATATCGATTTTTCCACTCAATCCGGCGTGAGTCACGTTCCTATCAATTCTAGAAGTGAGCTAAGTGAGATGTTGACTTCTTCTATGCCTAAAAAAAAGAAATTACTGTCTATAATAGTCAGCTCTAAAAATTCCGGTATAGGTTATGAATGGAGAACAAGATTGGCAACTGCTTTGAAAAATTATTTTGGCGATCTTGTTGATATCTACGGTTTCGGTCATAATCCGTTGGCCAATAAAAAAGATGCGCTGGATCAATATTTAGCTACTTTGGTTTTAGAGAATAGCTCACATCCCTTTTATATCACCGAAAAGATTGCTGATGCAGTTTTGGGTTGGTCTATGCCAATTTATTGTGGATCTGAATCTATATCTCGATTGTTACCTGGCTATGAGTGGACAATTAATTTTGGTTCTGATATAGATAGTTGTTGTCTGAAAGTCAAAAAATATCTTCATAAAATACTAACAGATAGTACTGTTTTGCCTTCGATCCGACCTATTGTTTTGGATCGGTTAAATCTATTCGAAGAAATTCCTCGTCTTTTAGAACAAATCTGATGTTAGATCATACTTACAAACGAACATTAGATTTTAGCTTGTTATGTACAGACTCGTCTGTAACCCATCACTCCACGATCGATCTTTCTGACTGGTCTTATATTCGAGATTGCTATAAGGCAATTCCTAACATGCCTTTGCCTGAGACTTCTAAGCTATATCTTAAAAATCACTTATTTTCTGATTCAAGTTTAGTGCTCTTGGAAGTAAGAAGTCCTAAGGTTGTATTATTTAGATTTCCTAATGGTGAAGTTCGTTCTTTTGTAGCTACTCAAGGAGGTTTTTTGCTTGAATCTCCTGAAAATTATTTATGGGATAGTGCTTTCCCCTTTATTAAATCCTCGGGAGATTCGGTTGCTTTTGAGCTGCCGCAAAATCTTCCCGTAGTAAGTAATCAGTCTTCTTTATTCTTTGCCAATCACTCTTCTAATTTTACACATTTCTTGCTTGACTTCTGGGCATTGTTGGCGGGAGTCTTGTCTAGAGGCCAACGTAAGCAAGCAATCCCAAATGAAATCCCTATATTTGAATCACCGATTTCTTGGCAGAATGAATATTTTGATTTGATTGGGCCGTTTATTCCTTTATATTGTCATGATTTTTTTCAACGGGCAAATTCTTCTTTGATCGTGTTTGCGCCCTCGTCGATAGTTTTTCCTGTTTTTGAAAATAAGCCGCTGTCTTTGCTTTGGGCTCGTAAATACATGCATCAGTTATTTTCCCAAAAAGCTCATCAGCCTGTGGTAAAACCTTTGGATGGAAGAATTGTCTTCTTGACTAGAAATGATTCACGACGAGATCGCATTCGAAATATTTCTGATATAGAAAATCTTGTTATATCTATGGGTGGCCATGTTGTTGATCCAGTTCAGTTCTCTGTTGCACAAAGACTTCAGCTTTTTTCTCTGCCTTGCGTTTTTATTGCTGAAAGTAGTGGATCTATGAATTTTTCTTTGTTCGCTCATAGATTATCTCGTCTGATTTTCCTAGTAGATCAATCTGGTCTGGAATCAGTTGACCTTCTAGTTGGAGGCTGGATCTATGGACTCGGTTATGCTTCAAGTTCTGACTTTGTTTGTGGTTCAGGTTGGAGGGCGTTGCCTGGATCTCCCTTAGGGTCAGCTGAGTTTTCGTTGACAAAAATAAGGGACTTGATAAATTATAATATTAGGGCTATTGCAAGCAAGCTATGAGGGCTGTAATTTTAGCTGGCGGCCTCGGCACACGAATTAGTGAAGAAACGCATTTAAAGCCTAAGCCAATGGTAGAAATTGGCGGAAAACCAATCTTGTGGCACATTTTAAAGATATTTAGTGCGCATGGTATAAATGAGTTTGTTATCTGTTGTGGATATAAGGGCTATGTAATCAAGGAATATTTTGCCAACTATTTTCTGCATATGAGTGACGTTACCTTTGACATGAAAGGAAATTCGATGGAAGTGCATTATAAAAATGTTGAGCCGTGGAAAGTAACCTTAGTTGATACGGGCGAAAATACAATGACTGGTGGGCGCTTGAAGCGTGTGCGTAAATATCTATGTGACGAAGCCTTTTGTTTGACTTATGGCGATGGTGTGGCGGATGTTGATATCAACTTGCTCATTGCCCATCATAAGTCTCATGGACGCTTGGCCACAGTTACAGCCGTCAAGCCACCTGGAAGATTTGGTGTTTTGAAGTTGACTGAAAATAATGATGTGAGCGGCTTTCACGAAAAGCCACAAGGCGACGGAGGTTGGATCAATGGGGGATTTTTTGTTCTTGAGCCTGAGGTTATTGATCGGATCGAAGGTGATACCACTACTTGGGAGCATGACCCTTTACGCAGTCTTGCTACTGATGGCCAGCTTTCTGCTTATCAACACAATGGCTTTTGGCAGCCCATGGATACGTTGAGGGATCGAGTTCTTTTGGAGGAGCTCTGGGCCGAAGATAAGCCCCCTTGGAAGGTCTGGTAATGCTTGATCCTTCTTTTTGGTTTGGCAGGCGTGTCTTGATTACCGGTCATACCGGTTTCAAGGGCAGTTGGTTGCTGCTCTGGTTGCAAAATCTAGGTGCCCGGGTTTGGAGCTTGGCTCTTGAGCCTGAATCGCCTCCTAACCTTTTTCGTTACATAGCTCATGCTCACCTAACTGGTGATGCTTGGCAGCATCAGATCGGTGATCTGTCTGATCTTGAAGGCTTAAAGGCTTTGGTTCTAAGGGCCCAACCAGAGGTTGTTTTGCATCTAGCAGCTCAGCCCTTGGTGCGCCGTGGGTATGAGGATCCCCTCGGTACCTGGTCGACTAATTTGATGGGCAGTTTGCATTTGCTGGAGGCTCTGCGACCTCTGCATCATCCTTGTGCTGTGGTGATGGTCACCACCGATAAAGTTTATGAAAATCGGGAATGGACGTTTGGATATAGAGAGCCTGACCGTCTGGGTGGCCACGACCCTTACAGTTCCAGTAAAGCTGGGGCAGAAATTGCAATCGCTAGTTGGCGTTCTAGTTTTTGCGGACCCGCGGTTCACCAGAACCCCTACCTACGCATCGCGACCGCACGTGCGGGTAATGTAATAGGAGGCGGTGATTGGTCTCCTGATCGTATCGTCCCAGATGCAATGCGATCCTTGGTTCTCGGAGATCCAATCTTGGTTCGCAATCCCAGAGCCACTCGGCCTTGGCAACACGTTCTTGAACCATTGGGAGGCTATCTACTGCTTGCACAGGAGTTGATCACCTCTACTTCTCCGCCTTGTGAAGCCTTTAACTTTGGTCCTAGCCTATCTAGCAATCGTCCTGTCAGTGATTTGGTTGCCTCCATCCTGCAGCGCTGGCCTGGGGAGTGGCTGGATCAAAGTGATCCCACTGCACCACACGAGGCCAACCGTCTCCACCTACAGATTGATAAAGCTCATCATCGCTTGGGCTGGCAGCCTTGCTGGGATTATGAAGTCACAATGGATCGAACCGTTGAGTGGTATCGCGCTGTGCACCAGGGCGCTAGCCCCCTTCAATGCTGCTTGTCCGATCTCAATCTTTACAGTGATGCGTTATCAGCTGTGTCATGAGTGATCCTTCCGTTCTGAAGCAGGAGATTCTGCGTCTTACTCGCGAGTATTCGCGACTGGTTCATAGTGACTTTCGCCCTGCATCTGATCCCGATCGAACCCCCTGGCATGTTGGGCAGACTATTCCTTATGCTGGTCGTGTATTTACAGAAGATGAGGTACAGGCTGCGGTAGCTAGTACTCTCGATTTCTGGCTGACCCTTGGTTCAGAAGGCGAGGCGTTTCAAAATGAGTTGGCTTCATTTCTAGGCGTTCGACATTCTTTACTTGTTAATTCTGGATCGAGTGCCAACCTTGTTGCACTTACAGCACTTACTTCTGCCAAGTTACCGGAGCCTCGCAGGATCAAACCTGGTGATGAGGTTATTACTGTTGCGGCCGGGTTTCCTACAACTGTGGCGCCGATTGTACAAGTAGGAGCAGTACCTGTTTTTATTGATGCTGATCCAGTCACCGGTAACGCTTGCTGCAATCAACTAGAGGAGGCTTATTCAGAAGGTAAAACTAAGGCTGTGATGATGGCTCACGCCTTGGGCAATCCTTTCGACATTGCCACAACGCTGGCCTTCTGCCAAAAATATGATCTGTGGCTCATAGAGGATAACTGTGATGCACTCGGATGCTCATATTCGATGCCTCGGTCTTTAGCTGAAAGCTTCGGCTTCATGGAGAACAGTCCTGGCCTTGATCAAGGGCCGGAACGGATTGTCCGCTGGACAGGAACTTGGGGTGATCTCAGTACTCAGAGCTTTTATCCGCCTCATCACTTGACTATGGGCGAGGGTGGTTCTGTAAATATTGTTCGCGATAATAAATTAACCGTAATTGCAGAGAGCTTTCGAGATTGGGGCCGTGATTGTTGGTGTCCTAGTGGCATTGATAACACATGTGGTAAACGTTTTAGATGGCAGCTTGGTGAGCTACCTGAAGGTTACGATCATAAGTACACATATAGCCACCTAGGTTATAATCTTAAGCCGTTGGATCCTCAAGCAGCTATTGGCAGGGTTCAACTTAGACGTTTGCCGGAGTATATTCAGATGCGTAAGAAGAATTGGGATATTTTACGTGCTGAGCTAGATTCCTGTACTGATGTATTTGAATTTTCCCTCCCGACTCATGCAACAAGCTGGGATATCAAACGTGGTTTCAGTTGGGATAACACGGGATGTCGTACAGAATGTTCTTGGTTTGGTTTTAAAATATCCGTTAAGAAAAATTCCTGTTTTACTCGTACTCAATTAGCGCAGGAGTTAGATTCATCCTTGATTGGTAACCGTATGCTTTTTGGCGGGAATCTCGTAAGGCAGCCAGCTTTCGTACAGTTGAAAAAAGATAATCCTAATTCCATGAGAGTAGCAACAACTCTTTCTGGTTCTGACGAAATCATGTCTAACACCTTGTTTTTAGGCACCTATCCAGGTTTAACCTCATCTATGCTTGCCCATGAAATCAACGTTATTAACGAGTTTGTACATCGATTTAGAAAATCCCAATGAGAGTTGTTGATTTTATTGCAAAGCGTTTGCATTTTCTAGGTGTAACTGAAGCATATATGGTGACAGGTGGTGCTGCTATGCATCTTAATGATGCAATCTCCAGAGTATATGCCGATAGTCTTCATTTTCTACATCATGAACAGAGTTGTGCAATTGCAGCTGAATCTTTCGCCCGCATAACAAATCAACCTTGTTTGGTGAATGTTACTGCCGGACCTGGTGGCATTAATGCTATTAACGGTGTGTTTGGTGCATTTGTTGATTCAATTCCAATGATTGTCTTGTCTGGACAATCTAAGCGTGAAACCCTTGTCGTTAATTCAGGTCTTGATAATCTTAGGCAACTTGGTGACCAAGAAGTAGATATTGTGCATATGGTTTCAAAAGTATCTAAGGCTTCACATCTATTGCAAGTTCCTCTTGAGGTCGCTTCTATTATCGATACTCTTTTTATTAGATCAATTTCAGGACGGCCTGGACCAGTTTGGTTAGATATTCCGATAGATGTTCAAGGATACATGCTTCCCGATTATTTTGATAATCTGGTAAATAAACCCCTTCAAATTTCTAGCTCTTCTCCTAAAGCTTCAGAGTCCGATTTGGAAGCTATTGCCACGCAACTTTTGTCTAATAATCGACCAGTTTTGTATGTAGGAAGTGGCATACGTACAGCTAATGCTTATGCTGAGTTTTTAGATTTCCTTGATAAGTGGCCAATAGCATGTGTTACTGGTTGGAATAGTAACGACTTGTTGTGGGATAATCATGAATGTTACTCCGGAAGGCCAGGCACTGTTGGCAACAGAACAGGAAATTTTGCAGTTCAACTTTCTAGCTGTTTATTGGTCGTTGGTTGCCGTTTAAATATCAGGCAAATTAGTTATAATTGGAAATCGTTTGCAAATGCTGCTTGGACCTGCCAGGTAGACATTGATTCTGATGAGCTTAATAAGCCTACTTTAAATACTGATTTAAAAGTCCATGCAGATGCACAAGGATTTTTCCCTTTGCTATCACGTGTGATGGAGAGACAAATTAAACAAAAAGACCTTAAATTTGAAAAAATACTAGCTCATTGGCATGATTGGCGTACATGGCTCAAGACAATGCTTCAAGACTATCCAGTAACCCGAGATTCTCTCCCCTCGATACCAGGTGCAGTAAATCCTTACCTACTCGTACATGAATTGTCCAAACTTTTACCTGAAGATTCCGTAACTGTTTGTTCAGATGGTACAGCATGTGTTGTTGGTTTTCAATCATCAATCTATAAGAAAGGTCAACGTATGTTCCATAATTCTGGGTGTGCTTCTATGGGATATGAATTACCAGCGTCTATTGGTGCTTATCATGCAACTAAAAAAGTAATAACATGTCTAGCTGGCGATGGTTCAATCATGATGAATTTACAAGAATTGGCTATTATTGGTGGTAGAAAGTATCCAATAAAGATCATACTGATTAATAACTCTGGTTATCACTCTATACGGCAAACTCAGACTAACTATTTCCCAGATAATCTTGTAGGTTGTGGTGCAGAATCTGGTCTTCCTTTCCCCGTCTTCTCTGGGTTGTCTAAGGCTTTTGACATTAATTATTCAAGCGTTAGTAATGACAATCTTTTAGGCGAAGCACTGCTTCATTTATATGATAATGATTGTCCTCAAATCCTAGAAGTATTCGTCAATAAAAGCCAGCAGTTTTCTCCAAAGTTATCCAGCAAGCGGCTTAAATCAGGTGAAATGGTTAGCTCCAGTTTAGAAGACATGAGTCCTCATCTATCATCTTCGATGCTTCAAGATATTTGTGAATCAGCATATGCTATCAAGCTATGATTAATATAATTTTTGATTTTGATGGCACCCTATTTAACTCTCTTGACGGCATTTACGCTGCCTACTCTTTATCTTGCAATAGAATTGGTTGCTCGGCAGTCAATAAGAGTTGTTTCGCTAGACACATTGGTCCCCCAATATTCTATATAGCTCAAAACTTACATCCAGAACTCTCTATTGACGACCTAAATAAATTTGTCAGTTGCTTTCGCAACTTCTATGATAGATATTTCTATACTAGATCTTCCCCTTACCAATATGTTGACAAATTACTTTCATTCTTGTGTGAATCTGTAGAATTTAATTCTATTAATGTCGTCACCAATAAGCCTACTTTACCAACTCGTAATCTTCTTTCTGAATATAAATTATTCGGTTATTTCGATAAAGTTATAGGTATCGATTACCTTCATACTATCAATGATGGCGTTTCCTTTCAGTCCAAGTCCGCAGCAATTCTCTATTTAAAGTCACTTTTCCCTGATAACGATTTACCTTATTTCTACGTAGGTGATACCTCTTCAGATCAAAAAGCTGCGTTGGAATCTGATTGCAGATTTATTGCCGTCAGTTATGGATATTATGATTGGAGTCAATCCAATACTCAGCCCTCACTTATTGCCAACTCCATCACAGAATTGACTTCTTTATTTACCTCTCTTTGCATCAATTCTATTTCATTTTAGTAATCTCTTGCTTATTATATTTGGATCTTATTTTTGAGCAATCCTCTTATGTTTAATATTAAATGCAACTTCCACCTTATGCTATAATATAGTTACTACTGTTTTTACATTATGTCGACTGTCAAGCCTAGAGTTTATCATCAAAAGAAGCAGCCACTTCAGGATGTCCTTCCCTTGGACACCCCTTTTTCTGTCCATATTGACGTTTGCAGTCTATGTAATTTCACCTGTACTTTTTGTTTCCAGAATGATAAAAAAGGGATGAAAGAATCTGGAGTGAATTGGGGAATGATGGACCTATCTACTTTTAAGTCTTGCGTTGATGATTTAAAAAAGTTTCCTCGCAAAATCAAGAAAATTAAAATCGGAAATCATGGTGAACCTACCATGCACCCTAACCTTCCGGAAATGATTGCTTATGCTCGACAATCAAATGTCGCAGATTTGATCGAAATTTTTACCAACGGCAGTAAGCTTAACCCAAAGCTTAATCAAGCTTTAATAGATGCTGGTTTGCAAAGAATGAATATCTCTGTTGAAGGTCTAACCGCTGAGTCTTATAAACGAGTTGCTGGTTATAATATTGATTACGATAAATTTATTTTTAATATTAGAGATCTGTACGATAGAAAAGACGATTCGCTTTCACTTTATATAAAGGTTGTAGATCATGCTGTTGTTAAATCTGAGGAAGGAAGGCCTACAATTGATTTA